>Ga0315914_1000877_pt1 | contig 41942 bp, 29 predicted proteins | sample MpolenodulesMG_FD_203920 | JGI IMG/M metagenome (GOLD analysis project Ga0315914, IMG submission 203920) | Medicago polymorpha root nodule microbial communities from Los Angeles, California, United States - elongated nodules | ecosystem: Host-associated > Plants > Roots > Nodule | place: USA... | reverse complement strand
GGGTCACTATACACCCCCCCCCCCCCCCCCCCCCTCTAGTGACATTTACTTCAACTTCAGTTATGATGTTCTTTGTAGTTTTATCCAAAATATATTTCTGGGTTTGATTATGTTAGGTGTTATGTTTTCTATTTTAAGCGGTATATTTCCAACAAGTTTAAAACTTAGCAATCTTTAGCTTGAGGGGTTGGGTTGGAATCTAAGAATGACTTAATATAATAATTAATAGATATGATATTAGAGTATCTATTAATATTCCATAAAGACCAGTTTATAATTCGTAGAATATCTTTTAGATTATCTCTTAGGATTAGTTTTTATGACTTATTCTTATTGTGATTTGTTTCTTGATTTTTCGATTTATTTAGGATTGAGTTTATGTATCATTCTCTGATGAATATGTTTTGAACACCTTCAAATTATTCCTTAATGATTCAAATATTAATATATGTTAGTGTATTTCGTGAGTCAGGACAACACCATTGACCTCTCTGTCACTCTTCTTAATTCTCCCACCCCAATTAAATTAACTACATGCAACCATACTACAAGCGATGTGCCCCAAAGTAGATATATTGAATAATTGTCCTTCTCACAAGTTTTCCATTCAATTAAACTCATAAAAACGAGGTGGGGTTTAGCATGGGAAAGGGAAGTTCTTTCTCATCATGGGAAAGATGAACCACAACCATAGATTTAATACTTTTTTATTTGGATGGCTAAGATTTATGACCTATTAATGGTTGTAACTTGTTGTTTGGTATTGTGAACCACAACAGTGGACCCCACCGATTTATTAAACAACAATTATTTTATAATTATTTTTCATTTAATTTTTTTTTCCATCTGATTTTTTATTTAGGAACGGTTATTAAAAAAAATAAAATACGTTTTACTAAATAGTTAGTCACATCATCCCTACCAACATCATCTTCATCCATCAAATCTTTAAACTCAAAACCATCCTTCAAACTTTCACCACCCCAACCCAAATCTTCTTCTAAACCCTTTACTATCCTCAATTCTTTCGAATTCCAAAACTGACTCAAACACCAAATCATTCACTCCTTTCCGAATTGAAACCCATTTAGAATCAACAACCCAAAAAAGTTGGATTAAACCGATTGAGTTTTAGATCTTTCAAGAGAATTTCAGCATTTCACAGTAAATCACAGCCATATGTAAAATGTTTTGCAAGATAATTTGATTTCATTTTCAGCATCAACAAGTATTCCTCTTTTTGTTAATTCTGAAAGTTTAAAACTTTTCAACAATTCACTTTCATGATGACTCACAATAAGCAATAACATCTATTTTTTGAAGGAATTTGAATAAGTGGAGATGAAGATGAAATTTGATGATTCACAATGAGTAATAGCATCAATTCACAAGCATGATGAAATTTGATTTCACTATTTTTATTAGTACCATTAACATACCTACTTTATTAAAGGAATTTGATTTTTGTTGTTTTCATTAGGATTTTAAGATGAAATTTAAAAATTGGGAAGAAGAAGAGCAGAACGTATGAACGAAGAAGAAAGAAATGTGCGTGGAGAGAGAGAGTAAAAAGAGGAGAAAGAATAAATGGGTTGGGTGCCACTGGAAGAAAGAAAAACCATTAAAAATCAATTTTCATTTTTTTTCCTTTTCTCTAACAGGTTGCCAACTGCCACTTGTCCTGAAAAAGTGGACTTTCCTATGGTGGGAAGAAACTCCCCATTTCCGGGCTAAATGCCACCTAAAAACGAACCCTAAGACAGGTCAAAATGTGATGACCCCAAATTTCTCCAAGAAAAGTGACGTCATGCTACAATTCCTTTCAACTACCTGCCAAAATTGTTAACTACTAATATTCTAAGTCATACACTTAAATACATGGACTAGGGGGAAGGAGGCATCCATGATTCCAACTAAACCCATCTGTGAAAGGGAAAGAAGAGGCAGTATTGAAAAGGCCAAAACCCAAAACACGTGCCAATGACCAAAGTTAAGTAGAAGAAATTCAAACGAAAACTAAAACAAGAAAAAAAAAAGGTGTTGAGCAATAAGAATCTTGATTTTGAATGGTGTTGAACAACTTGGTTCATTATGCTAATTTGTATCTAATTTGCTGTAAAGTTGGTTCTTGAATAATATTACTTTATAAAATTAGTTTTTAAAATATATCATTTATTATCATATTGATCCTTACATGTTATTCGAAGAACTAGGGTGCCAAATGTCATTCAAAATCACAATATTCTTTTGCCTATTCACAAATTTTAGAGGGTAAGTGTTTGACCCGTTCAATTTCAGAAAGTGGATTAGTGGTTTAGTGAGATTTTTTTTTTTTTATAAGATGTGAAAACTAAAAGAAAACCAACAACTATGATAAAGATCAAGAAAGTGATAGAAGGCTCACAAACATTTTTTAAGCAAGAAACAAAAATCACGACAATGAAAGACTCAACAAGTTCTAATCTAAAAATCGAAGGAGGAGCTTTGCCCACTCACTCACACTTCTCATGAAGAAATTTTTTCATTCACATTAAACTTGGGAATACATTTCTAAAAAACCCGTGAATAAGAATTTTGGGATACATTCATGGATATTTTTTTTGAGGTTTATAAAAAGAAGGATGTAAATCCAACAAAAAAAATATTAAGAAAGACAGAATGGAAGATTAAAGGATGAGAAAATTTAAAGAAACAAAAAAAATGGAATAAGTAAAAAAGAAAAAAAGGAATATATTAAGGTGGTAGAAGGAAGGTGTTACAATCAAGACGTGTAAGTTTAGAGAAAACAACTAAGTCCAGCGAACTGGAAGTCTCTTCAGAATCCCTCATTGCTTGGCTATCGAAGTGGACTTGTACATTGATAGTCTTTTGCGTGTGTCGACACGACATGCTTACCTTTCATTCTTTTACGCTTCTTCTCCCTCGGCTGGAAGGAATAGAAAGAACACAACTATCATAAATAAAGTCGGGAGAACTCCTATATATTACATTACAGCGGGAGAAATTCCTACAATCGTGAGTAAGAACATTTATAAAATTCAAACAAGTTACGATTCAAAAACTTAAAAGAAGAGACCTAGTTCACAATGACAATTTGTGAAAAGGATGTCACAACTTCCTAAACATTTTGGCTAGGCTGTTCTAGAGTTTTGCATGCATTAGAAATAATATGAGAAAATGATCCTTATATAATATATCATACATTTTTTTAGTTCATTGTTATGTTTTTATTAGCTCTTCATTTCGTTTTATTATTTCGCTTTTCACCACCAAATAGCTTTTTTTAGGCAACATATGAAAATAAATCAAATACCCCATAGACACCAAAACAAAATAAAATACTGTAGAAGTAGAGAACAACAACACATGTGAAGTAGACTGAAATTTTAGCACCCCAAAACACAGTTTGTCAAATTCAGCTATTGATAAATAAAACAACAAAACAAAAAGAGCTGAGTGGGCCACATTATCATAAATGCGCCTCACATCGGTTTCATGATCGTGAATGCATCTCGCATGATCATACATTATCAAATTCAATTATACAGTCCTTTTAATCGATTCAAGAAAGTTGACATTACTATATTGATATAATTTATTTTTTTGGAATCTTCGAAAGACAAGATTAAGATTAATTTATCTAGTGGACCCATTTTCAACTAAAATAGAATTTGTTTTGTTATGAAAATTATCCAAATTTCTTGAATAATAAATATCACCAATATTTTTAATGTTAGTGAAACACATTATTAGGAACAAGGACGCAAAAAATATCACCAATTGTTTCAATAATAATTTTTTTGGCACATTATTAAGAACAACCAAATTTTTTTATTGGAAGGATTTATATAGAATTTGTTGTGCTATATGGAGGTATATATAGCAAATCGTGTCATAAGAGCAAAAAACATTAACAGACTTCAGCCCAGTCCTTTATCATGTTAATGTTTGGGACCTTTCGGTGAACTTTGTTATAAATACCCCTATAAACAAAACATTTCTATATATACCCCTTCCTAAAATTTATGTTAGGCCCCCTACCGACATGGGTCATAGGCCGTCGCACCTCGACCTATACCTAGGGCCGGCCCTGATTTTGGTATTGAAATTGTTGATTTGTGCCTTGCTTTGGTGTAGCAAGCTTGTTAATGTTAGAGATATCATTATCTCAATGAAGTTTATGGGTAATGGTGACCTTAACGATAATTAGAGTATGTGATTGCATAAACCCTATATTTTGGGGCATCAACTTTTTTATAGTCAAAAATATTATATGGTTTAAAACTCACATGTCATAGTTTAAGAGATTTAACTTTTCTCTGAATTCTAATTTGTAAGTTCACAAATTGTTGAGCTCTTGTACTTAAATATATGTACAAAATTTTGATTTTTTTTTTTAATCTCAAAACTAGTTCACAAATTGTTGAGCTCTTATACTAAAATATATCTACAAAATGTTGAGGTTTTTTTTTTTAATCTTAGAACTTGTACACAAATTACACTATTTTATTTTTTACAACATCACACTCAAAATCTAAAAGGTGTCCTGCTTGCGGATGATCCTCTTTACAATGTCTATTTTTGAATCATTTCACGAACCACTATGAAACAACTCTACCAAGGTTCAACATTCTTGAAAATATATAGGTAAAAATGTGCTATACCTTTATTTTCTCATACCATGCTCACACTCATTCATTTGTCTACCCATTTCACTAAGTACACCAACCACTAGAAAAAGATAATTGACATCTCTTTTTTTTCCTTTTTTTTCTTTCTGAAGAAGATAAATTGGTCGACCTAAATAGACATCGGAAGAAATCGAATCTAAAACTATGAAGAGGAATACACTCCTAAATTCCAAACCATTACCACCAGACCAACTGACACCTTCTCCTTGCATGACACCCCTTCTTAATTAACTTGTCTATTATGGGTAAGTCTATTTTGGAGCATCATGCGGACCATACCATGACTGAAATAACAAATGGAACAAAATCATTACATATACTTCGGTTCATTGTTGATGCTTCATTCACCATATCTTTAGTAATCACTATGTGTGCAAGTTGTACATTATACACCAAACCAAATCCCTCACTCCATTATAGCTTGTCTTCAACCAACTTTTCAAACTCCACTTAGTTAACAATATCCTTAGATTCCTTTACTAGCTCTTTCTACCATTGAAACAACTTCCTCTTTCCATTCCACAACTCCTTCAGTAATATTGCAAACCTCAACGACCTTTATATTATTTTCCTGCACTACATGAAAAACGATTGAACACGCCTTCTAACAGGTCACTCTCTCCCGAACATGTTTTCTCAATCTTTAAAAAAAGTGAAGTTTGTTAGAAGGTAAGTGAACCATGTTATCCATATTTGGTTTTAATAAGAGTTCGAAGAAAATTGACATTGAGTCCGAGCAAGCACACATTGATTGAAATCTACATCTTTACCAAAACCTTAAGACAACGAGTTTACGTCAATTTCATTTTTCGAACAATATAAAACTTTGAACTCACTCATGTTGCACAACAATTCATAGTCTAGTTGTTCCTTCGTTTGAACGCAAAATCGAACATCTAAGTTGTGTATTTTATAGGTACATGCAGACATCTGATGTTAAAATAAACCAAAGAAGAAAGCAGGGGTTCGTGAAGTTTAAAATGAATGAGCATGCATGAGTGTGAACTATGAACCCTCTATGAATGTTTTTAAAGATGTGTAATGTTTCAGAATTATTAACACATGTTTTTATTAGTTTAATTATTATTCATCGTTTGAAACTGAATGATGATAAAATCTCCAAATTTCCAATCAGTCGTGAAAACTTGGTGCCAAAGAAAATATTGAACGAAGAAAATGTCTTCAAAATTGTATATGACAATAGTCTTCACAGTTTTGCATCCACTTCGTAACAATATTTAGAAAATTTAATGACTAACATGTTGATGAAAAATATCTAATACCAAAAGTTTCTTCTTTTAGAGGATTTTAAGACTAATAGTTGTTTGTCAAAAAAACTATCTTTTTAGTGAGTCGATAAATTGGGTGAAAACAAAACAAAAACTTATTTTTTTCTCTCGTTAAACCATAACACAATTGTTTTTTTTTATTTTTAATACAAGTCGTCTATCCACCAAAATTATTAAGTCAAAAGAACTAGATAACAATTTTTTTTTGTCTTTTGTTCTACTTTGTGTTGTGTTTTTATTAAGTTATGTTGTGTTGCTTTATCTTGTTTTTATCGAATTGTGTCATGTTATGTTGTTTTATCTTGATCTTATCAAGTGGTACTATGTTGTTTTATGCTGTTCTTATCAAGTTGTGTCATGTTGTGTTGTTTTATCTTGTTATTTTATGTTCGAATATCAAAGATATCTTAAAAATAAATATTTAATTTTTTTTTGGTAAAATGTTTAAATGTTTATTGCAATTGTAATAAAATAGTATTTAACCCGAAACACAAATAAAAAAAACCATTATTACATACTTAATTAAAAAAAAGGAGACATTTCTAGAAGATGTGGACGAATAATTTCAAAAAATAAAATAAAAAAAACAATTAAAAAGGGAAAACGCCAAAAATATCAAGCACCATCCAATAAAATAACGCCGTGACTCAACCCACCCACTTGGCGCGTGAGATAACGAAACCAATCTGAGAATCTTGATCAATAGGTTACTTGGAAAAGAGGAAAACAGTGTGAACGAAGACGCACGGCATACTTCCAAACCGCCACCCTTAAAAACCCTGGCAGACCCAATCTCTCACTCAGGCGCGTCGATTTTCATACCTTTTCTCCACCGCCTCGCTTCCATCTAGGTTTAGGGTTCATCGTTCCTATTCATAAACTTAACTTCTCCAAAATCTAAATCCATGAATAAAATTCCGATGGTCAAAATTTGAGACCAAGAGGTAATCGAATCGAATTTCTCTTCATGATTTTTAGTTTTCATTTCGATAATTGATTAATTGTTCGTTTTTATGATTATCATATGATGATTTTTGTAATTTATGATATTTTTGTGTATGTTGTTGACTTTATCTGTTTGAGCTTCGAATTTTCTAGATCGGCGTTGATTTCGATTGTTATGACTTTTTGTATCAATTTTATCGTTTTTCGTGAATTTTTTTAAGCTTAATTTTGTTGCTGGAAATGAATTATAGAGTTTTTTCTTCTTTTCTTCCTGTATTGATCTATTGATTCGGTGATAGATTAGGGATTGGTTGTTGATAGATACTCAATTATTCAATTAACCCCTAAAAGATGAAAAATGAATCTTTGCTTAAAAAAATGTTTTTTTTTTAAGCTTAGCTTTGTCCGATTTGTATTTTATCTTTTTTGATTTTGTGATCAGGATTATAGGTGTTTTGGAGAAAAGAATGTACAATATGGAGGGTAACTGCAGTGCTTGGTATGTATAATTTTGGTTGATATGCTTTTAGTTAATTGTGGCAGTTCTTAATTTTGGTTGATATATGAATCTCTTGTTGTTTTTAGTTTGGTTGTTATGTTTTACTCTTTGGATTTGAGTGCTGATACTAGTTTTTTGATTTTATGCTATACTGCCTTTCTTATGGATTGTGGATACTTCAATGATGTTTTTGGTTTTAGACCTGATAATCCTCAAGATTGTTTTATTTGGCTATTGGTTAAACTAAGGGTGGATTTGTTTAAACTTTAAAAAAATGATTTTGTTTTAAAATCTGAAGCTATTTTCCGTTTGTTGACTTTCATAAAAGTCACTTTTTTTTTAATGAAAATGATAAAGTGATATTTATTTTTTTATTCTAACTTGTGTTATAGTGAATATGCTAAGATAGTTTATTTATTTATTTATTTATTTTATGATAAAAGAATATGTTAAGATCTATCTTATCGGATAACTATAATTTGTTATTTTCGTTAGTTTCCTTTTTGCTCTCTCTTTGATCTTATTTTATGTTCATTGTGTACGTTTAAAACTATTTGATTTTGTCAAATGTTTTAAAATAAGCATGTTGTAAGCTTTTTTAAAATGTAAGTAAATGTTGCAACAAGTTTTAAATTTATATTGGAATTTTTGGTGTTTGATCATTAATATAACTTTAAACAAACATGTAATAATATGCTTACCAGATTGTTAGGATATTATTTTGCTTATTCATTTTTGGACTTTTGAAAAGTGAGGAGATACCAATTCTTGTGTTGAAAAATACTGCTGTATTTACATTTTTGGCAAAATCGAATTGTCCCTGTAATTGGATAGTAGATTCTATGTCCATCAGATGTTTAATTTCTAGAAGGGTCAACACAGAGCATATTCTAGAATATTTTGTTTTTGCATTGTCGGATCTGTTTTCACTGTTTTATCTAAAAATATTATCTTTTGAATAGTAGCATGTGACCTTATCATAAGGTCTATAAACTTTAAAGGCTTTGTTTGGAAGTTAGGAGGGACAGGTAGGGAAAAAGAGTGGAATCCATCAACCTTTTGGGGTTTTTTTTGGAGGGGAGGGGAAGTCTTGTGACTAGTATTATCTTTGTTTGTAAAGAGAGAGAAATGTTTTGAATGTGTTTTCAAATCTTTCCAAAGTGTATTTTGTGAGATCTCCACTGGGGAGGTTTAGTTCCATGGAGAAAAAATAAACCTCCATGCAAGGTGGTAGATTATCCTCCCATCCCCTTGCTCATCCCTTTCTCCTCAAATCCCTTCCCTCCATTTCTCCATCAACTCCCAAACAAAGCCCAAAGGTTATACTTGGGCTTTGAATGATCGGGGTGGCTGAGTGTGTTAGTAATCCTGAATAAATTGTTCTAGGGTCTTTATGAACTACATCGTTAAGCTGATATGTTTCACCTTTTATAGCAGCTCACATGGTGCCTGAAACTTAAGAAAGCATGTGTCTTTCTTCTTACTATATACTCCTATTGATTAATAAAAACAAAGAAATATTGACCAGATGACTAATTAAAGTATTCAATGCTATACTCTTAATCTATGGACTAAAATGGATGAGTATTCTTGGACATGATTATATCTCTTTATCTTCTTGGAGATTGTGTTTTTTAGAACTTTACCTGAAAGCCGAAGTGCTTTTGACTTATTGTTTTGTCACACATGGAATACTTCTATTGATTAATTTATTATTTATCATGTCAACTTTACAAATCATTTGTATGTGATCCTATTCATTAGTTCCAAATTTTTTTAAATATCCAGGGAGTTCCAAATATTCTTGATGTCATGCTCCTCACCCTCACCAGCACAGTTTGTTTGAAACTTCCCAAGGACCAGAATTCTGTTTGGTTGCTGCACCTGAGCTTTTATATTTGAACTTGTTTATAGATATTGATCTAGTAGATAAACATGGAAGCAAACAACGGAAAGGCATCGGATAGGGTTGTGCTTAATCTGAAGCGGAAACATGCTTCTCGACATGTTACATGTCCAAATGGAGCTCTGCGACCAGTGTTACCTCAATGGGCATCACTTGTATCTCCAAGAAACAAAGTTGTCAAACAGATGAAATTGAACAGTTACAAGAGCAAACCGACGAAATCAGAGACTCATATTGGACGGTCATTGGTTAGGTATTATATGAATTATAAGAAGAGTGGACGCCCAGAACGTTTGATGGTCTATCAAAATGGTGAATGGAAGGACTTTCCTCAGGGTGTTGTTGACTTGGTTAGGAAAGATTTTAATGCGAAGAAAGCATCTGTGGAGGTAGAGTTAAATGGCCATCATCTTGTGCTGAATTTTTTGCACATGTATCAGATGAATTTGAAATCTGGTTTGCAGCGTCCTATTGCTTGGATTGACGAGACAGGGTGCTGCTTTTTCCCTGAAATTTATGCTGATTCTGATGAAGGGCCTTATGACCCCTGCAATCAGGATAGTGGAGAAAGTCAGGAATCATTGTTCCAAGATCCTAATGATATTAAATTACATTTAGAAATTGAAATAAATGGAGTTGATGCTTCCAAGTTGGGGGAGTGCACAGGGGAGTCCAATGTTATAGTTAAGCATACTCAAATTGATGCTAAACAAAATGATTTAGAAATTGAAGATAGTAGCAATAACATGGGAAATGGAAATGTTGGTGAAGCCGTTGAGCAAAATAAACATATAGTTGGTAGTGCAGTTGTATATGGAAGGTTGGATTTGGATACTGTACAGAAGATGTTTCTTAAGGGAACTAGTAGTTTTGGTAGTGCTGACATAGTTGAGATTTACCCCTTCTCAAGTACAATGATGCAATCACGATTGGAGCTGTTTGAGAAGCAAGCTGAAATTACGAAAAATTGTCGTGGGGATGCTAATGTTCGATATGCTTGGCTTGCTTCTTCTAAAGGAGAACTATCTACTATGATGAAGTGTGGGCTTGGTCATTGTGGAATATCTACATCTAAATGCACACATGGCTTTGGTGTTCATCTTGCAACTGCTACCTTTCCTTTTGCCAGGTTTAATTTCTAATCATCAAATTTAAACAATAAAATCTTTTCAGTGCTAGTAATATTGTTGAAGCAAATATGAATAGAAATTCAATAGTTTTTTCCTTTGGTTTTTACACAAGTATTTATTTAAGGATGGAGTTCTACTAATATACTCTACATGGTATTTTTTTGTTTTTTACCACTTACTGTCAATTGTCAATATATTTTTTCCTTGAAAATGTTCTATAATACTAAAAATTTGATATTTTTAATGCATTATGAATGTTCTATATTACTGTCAATTGTCTCTTTAAAAAAAAAGAACCTTTTTCCCCATATTTATTTATACATCAATGTCTTTTTTACATTCTACTTTAGTACTTCATCATTTTATCAGTTATGTACTTTTTTTTTATTATTCTGTTGTAATGGAAAGAAAGGGATTCAAGTTTGGCTTATTTACAGTGCTAGTCATTGTGATATTGACGAAAATGGGGTTCGACACTTGGTCTTTTGCCGTGTAATAATGGGGAATATGGAGCTTCTCCGTCCTGGCACTAGACAGTTTCGTCCCAGTAGTAGTGACTATGATAGTGGGGTGGATGACATCCACAATCCAAGATACTATATAGTATGGAATATGAATACGAACACCCACATCTGTCCAGAATATGTTGTTAGTTTCAAGGTCTCTTCTGCTGCTGAAGGTGAAATATTGTTTCTTTATTTCTTTTATGTCTTCTGTTTTTTTACGTTTTCCTAACACAAAATAAGATCCTTTCCATTTTCGTTTTATAATATTGGTATATGGTACTTGATGAGTTAATCAGAGCCTAACTTGTTGATATATGATTCGGTTCATTCCATTTGGATGGAGGGTTTCATCCCTAGCTTGTTGATTTCTCCTTCTGGTTGGGCACTTGAGCTCCTTCATATTTGACAGATCACTTCATGTCTGGTCAATGACGTAGTCATCTGTTTCCCCTGCCAAGCTGTACGAGTGCCCTTCCTTTTGGAAACTTGTTTCTTTCTTGATCACTGATATATAATGCATTTTTACAGGCCTTCTTTTAGGAAGTAAGACTAAGAATAATATTTTTGGGGTTAACTCAGCTAGCCGAAGTCCTAAAATCTTGTCACGTTCAGAATCTTCTACAGTAGACACTGTAAGTTCTTCAGTATTTTGAGCATAACCTCCGATGCCAAATTTCCTTTGTAAAAAGCAATGCATTTATTATATTTAACTGCCACTTTCCTTTTTTCATTTATATTAAGTTTATACTTTGTTAAAATTTGTTATTATCCTTGATATTAAGATAGCCAATGTGTTTCATCATTTATATAAGTAGCAAGTCTTCAGAAGGATAAATTTCAGAATATAGAGGAATCGATAATTTAATAAAAGGTGAAAGCATATTGCTTACTACAATGCTAAGAAAAGTTGACGCAGAAGATAGTTTTTGAGCTCAAATAAGTTCTAGGTATGCAGGCATAATTAGGGTTTTGGAGGAAAAAAATTATTTAGATGAGACAGGAGATTGATTTAAATTCCGAGTGACTGCATTGATAAAAGGAATGGTGGTGATAATGATGTGATAGCTATGTATCACATGACATACTCTAGTTAGTCTTGTCTGAAATAATATTATACGTACTGCATAAATATAAAAATTTATGATCAATACAATTATTTTAAAAAAATTCTGAGAAGGCTTTCTTATAGATTTCTGACTCATCATGGTTTTGAAGGTTCACTTTATAGTTTATACTATCTAAGCAATCTAGGTTTCAGTCAGATAAAAAAGTATCAGTTCACAGTTGAATGTGTGTGTGTTAGCGTGTTAATGCTAAATGCAGAACACCTTTATGTTCTTTTAGATTTTGAATTTGCTTTTGGTTTGAAATCTTATATTGTCAAGACTTGTTGTCAATAAAAAAAAATGTCGAATCAATTTTTGAATTCCGGGATACCTCAGGGAATAGCATCTGGTTCGCGTAGAGGTCCAACATCCCCTTCAATGCCTTTTCCTGTGCTTATTGATGCTCTCAGAAACAAGGTTTCTGCTAAGGATATGGAAGTTATCAATATGCATTATCTGCAATTCAGGGTATGTAGTGTAAAACTAGCTTTGCTGGATGTCCGTCTCTGTTTTAATTGATGATATCTCTAATATAAATTGTCATTGTTTTCTGGTAATTACCAGGCAAAAAGGATGACTCGTGATGATTTTGCGAAGAAGTTGAGGTTGATTGTGCGAGATGATGCTCTCTTGAGAGCTACAATAGTTGGCCTTCAAAGCAAGGTATTTTCTCAAAGGCTTTAATTTTTTTGCATGGGACTCCAGTGAATGGTTTATCTACCACATGGTTATGCCTATACCTCCTAATTGTTTAAACGGTTTCTTGCAGATGCCCTCCCAACCATCTCGTGTGATCAAAATGGAACCTTATTAAGTATTGGGAGATGACCTTTTCCGTCTTAACGTGGAACACTCTGAACGAGAGATGAACATGTGAATATTGTTGGCTCTTGGGATTACTGTCTGCTTTAAAATGTTATTTTGTTGTTATGAACTTCATTTGAATTGTTTTCGATCAATATGTGATTAACTGTCCAGCACAATGGTTCAAACCTTAAAATTAGGCGTTTATGATAAAGCTGTTTGGATATACATATTGTTTTTGGTACCGAGTTTGTGCTGTCACTTTGCGCCGTAGATTGTTGGATAGAAAAACTTATGAGTAGTTTGATGCATTTTATAAAAATTGTATCTCTATTGTTTGCTACTTTGATAGCTACAGATTTTCATATTGTTTAATCGGGTAGGAACTGTTATACACATATAAATCATGTCCTCTAGTATTTTTTTTTCTCAACGTTGGGAATGTCGTAATACAATAATAAAACTAATGTCTCTATAAATCTTACACTAAGCAAAACAAAAATATAAATTACTCCCTCTATACAGAGGATATATCTAAAAGTAATGCTAGCTCTTTTGAGTACTCACTTTGTTGAAAAGTGAGTGATGTTAGCGTTCTTTATATCTAATGAGAATACATTTTTTAGGTGAGAATAAAAGGAACGCTTTTTTTTACAAAAAAAAAAGACACTTTTCAATCTTTTGATAATGTTGAGATTAAAAATTTCTCCCTAACCCATTTATCATTTTTTTTTTTATTTGTATGTGTAAGCTTTAATATTACGGTTGTCATCAAACTAGACTTGCTCCTCCTATGAACTTAGATCTTAGATCTATGCTCCAACTTTTTTGGACAAATTCATATATTTTTTGTTTAGGGTTTAAACTCAGTTCCTTTAAATCAATATGCATATTGGAACTTTCTTTCGCCACATCTACTTCTTTGCTCATGACTTGTGTGTAACCGATGCATGTTCGGCTCCAATTTCACTTGCTCTATCTTTCTTTAACAATATATCTACTTTGTCCTTCCAATTTGAAATGACTTTAAATCAGAATCGGTTGGCTTCTTCTTGTGACTTAGAAACAAAAGAAAACAAGAATAATGAACAAAACCTCGTTAAAATCAACAAATTTATAATCAAAAGGCTAGGATATGTATATTATCAAGAACAAATACATAACGAAATTTAATGAACAATGGTAGAGGAAAAATCACAACAATCAATTCTGTAATAGAGCCACAAGAATCCGAAAGTATACAAACCATAGATGCAAACAAATATATTATTCATGTGAGGAGTGAGTGTAAGTAATACAAATTACAACCTATATAGCTTTCATTCATACTACAAATATGGTACAAGGAAGAGTAGAATGCAAGTGAACCATCAGAAGATTGAAAAGCTAATACAAAAGACAACACAATGCCTAAAAAGTAAACAAGCAGCAAGAACACAGGAGCAAAACCATTATGCAACTAAAAAAAAATAAAATGACTATGCAATTTTAAAAGGAAAAGGAAATATTTAGTAAACATTTAGAATGTATACATAAGCCCTAAAAAGTAAATATAGCTTCTAAAGAGACTATGCAATTTTATGTTTTGGAACCTAAATATTTGGGAATACCGTTGGTACGATATTTATATTAGCGAACCCTTTTCCGTAATAAAGGGAAAATGTATACATAAGCTCCTCAAAGGTATATGCTTCTTGGCCATTAAAATTCAATAAAGATTCTCAATGTTGATTTTTTTAAAATATTTTTCTCCTATTGAAAGTTCCTTTCCTTCATGTTAGTGATGAACTCTCCGCAACTCTTCCCTCGTTGTAAGTTTATACCAGAACAAATATTTCGACACCAAAAAATGCAACATCCTCAAAAAAATAAATACAACATACTTATTTTTGTTATTTGTTTTTTCATGAAAAAATTATAGCAATTCATTAATAATAGTAGTTCGAATACATGTAGGGACTCCATTGAAAAATAGTTAAAGTTGTGGCCATCTTAGAGAGTTAATGAGCAATTTCATTAGCTTGTCTTTGAATAAACTCAACATGCGAGTTTGCAATAGTGAAAATCAACATTACATTTAGACTCATATGATAGTACAAGTCAAATCCACTTTTGTACTGTTAAAAATATCCACCACTATTTTGGAGTTTAATTCATAAGTGATACACATTATTTAAATAAAGCTCTTTGACCCATCCAATTGCATAGAGAAGACCTAACGTTACAATGTAATCAACGTTAAGAATTGGCAAGATCCGTTTTGTCTTGGCCAAACCAAACCGACCTTATTCTTCACAAATCCATATAACTAGACCAACTTTGTTTTTTTATATTGAAAAGGAGGTATCCACATTACATTTGTAGAATCCTATACTTTTATTTTACAATATTTGTAGAACCCTATACTTTTTTTTGACTAATTTTAGAAACCTATACATGGTTATGCAATAGACCTAATTATTAAAAAAAATGTGAATTTTTTTGTATGTGAAAGTTTATAACGGTTTTTCTTTCCGCTTTGTTTAATCGGAAAATTAAACCTTTTGATTAATTTTGATATCAAATTTGAGTCATGATTGCAAAGTTGAATTACAAGGTTGTATTACACAATGGAGTGACTATTTGACGATTAAACGAATTGATATTTTAATTACGTAATATCAACAAGAACGAATTACAAGTATATGTATCAAGAAGATTTTAACGGTGATTCAACATTATGAAATAGACATTTACGGGATAAGCATTTACTAAATGTTTTTAAAAAATTTAAAAACAATTTATATTACCTTTAAATGCTACGTTTAAATTATACAAAATCTATCATATTACAAATGTAGAAACCGTAGGAATTGCAATTATTCCTTCTTAAAAATTGCTGGTTTGTGGATTTCTAACCTGTTGTATTTAAATTTCTAAATTATGTTTCGAAAGGGCATTATTTTTGAAAAGAGACTATGACCTTAAATTAATTTAGAAAGGACATTATTCCTGAAAAGGGACTCTGATCTTAAAAAAAAATCTTTATTTCAAAGGGACATAGAGTATCGAGGGATTATGCCCTTAATTTCAAAGGGACGTTATATTGAAAAGGGGCTATGATCTTAATAACACTCTTAATTTCGAAGGGACAAAAAAAATAGATAAAGAGAAGAAAGACTCGTCAACACAAGTCAAAAAGGGAGAAAGAAGAAAATGATTCAAGTTTCAGAATATTTTTCGGTGTCTGGAATAAACTATGTGAGCTCTCTATTTTTAGAGAAAATTCATAGCTAATATGTGTGAAACTTTGGAAACAAGTAATTCACTTATTAGACCTAGCACAAAAACATCTCAAATTGAGTACCAAAATATATCATATTAACAAAAAAATATTATATTCAGTACCAAAATATATTTCAGACCATGTACCAAAAATATATTAGATTGCATACCAAAATATTTAGATTGTGCACCAAAACATTCCAGATTATGCTCCAATATATTTTAACAAAACTTGAAGACTAAGAAAACACTTTGTAATAATGATTAAATTAATTATTTAATTTAATAATTCCAAATATTAAATATATCAATATTTCTTTTCGTTTTCTTAAAAAAAATCAATATATTTGTTCGGTAGTGCTTACTTTGTTGACATAATTATGTAGATTTTTAGAGTCAATAATTTTTTTTGTTTACATTTTAGAGTCAATAATTATTCAGCCATATACAATATATAAAATAAGAAACTTTAAATTTTTCCAACATAAATGTCCGTTCAATAATAAAAACTCCTGGCCAAGTAACTGGTATATATTCTTTAAAAATAAAAGTAACTAGTGTATATATAAGGTAACACTAGGGCTTGGGGAAAAACAACTAATTTGCTTGCCACACAAGTAAATTATGTAAGCCATTCACTCCCTCAAATAATCACTCACTCTTGGTTGCTGCAATCCCTACCTTTTCAATGGCTTCTGATCAACTTCTCTCCACCAGTCTACTCTCGAAGTCTCTCCTTAACCCCATCACTTTTTCTCTCCTTTGCCCCATCGCCTTTTCCGCATGCAGCTCTTTCAAGTCCATGCTACCTCTTCTTCGTCCGCTCGCCTTTTTCCCCAAGTCCATGCTCCCTCTCCTTCGCAGGTTCGCCTCTTCCCCTGAGCCCACACCCCCTATCCTTCACCCGATCGTCTCTTCCCCCAAGCCCCCTCTCCTTCGCCTTGTCGGCCAACCCATCATAGCCTTTTCTGCTTAGCGCTCTTTCAACCCCATGCCAGCCTTTTCTGCCCACCGCCATTTCAGCTCCATGTCCCCTGATCTCCTTCGTCCGGCAACCTCTTCACCAAACTCTTCCCCTCTCCTTCGCCTTGCCGCCCCTTCCCTCATAGCTTTTTAGGCTTACCGCTCTTTCAACTCTGTGGCAGCCTTTTCCGCTTACAGGGGTTTCATCAACTCCATGCCCTCTCTCATTCGCCCCATCAAAGCTCCCATCGCCCCAAGCCTCCTCTCAGTAATTGTTACTTCTAATATAACTCATGATCATATCTTAAATTTCTATTTTTGTTGATTTGATTTTTTGATACTAAATTTTTTATTTGCTTTATTGTTTCTAGGTTTTAAAGATGGAAAATTCTACGGTGAAGTCTTGAAAATGACTTTTTTAGTAAAGTTAACACTATAACATCAAAAATGTAATGAGTAACACCCCACTGTTTGCACAATGACATCAAAAGTTCAGTCTTCATAGTATCATCAATTCATCAGATTAATAAGACTACACTTAATCTAATTTTATCCTACGTTGTTATAAGCGTAACATCCCACAAAGTGTAACACTTAAGATTATCACATAATATCATCGACTTTGTTTGCATGTTAAAGATTCCAACGATAAAATAGTACCTGTAACAAACATTACTAGATGAATTACTATTGATCATTATCAGTAATTAATAGTTTAAAAATGAATCAAACATTAAGATCAAAATTAATTTTTTCAAAAAAGTCTTCCTGACTGCACCGTAGAAAAGATCCCTTTAAAGATAGACTCAATCGAAGACATGAATTGGTTCAAATAGTAGACAAAAAGAATTATCTGCTTTTTCGTGTGTCACTGCGTGGCCGCTGTATCGAAGATGTGAAAATCTTTCTGAATCAGAACACTATTATCCTTACTGAAGATAAACATAATATGCGACGAGTTCTTACGGCTGATTTAACTGGAAAATTGTGCAACATTGATAAGATTAAAGCTGAAATGATGGGGAGTAACCTGGAGATTGTTATTCCTAAAATTGAAATTGAGGAAACTGATATGATTCCTGTGGAGGTGAAAACGGCAGCCCAGTGCATTGAAACTCCCAGGCACGATTCCAATAATGTGTTCAAAGGCGACCCTGTTATTTACACAAATGGCCGTGTCTGTCTTCATTAGTCTTCAACTTTTCTTATTTTGATAACTAGACTTCAACTTTTCATTGTAGTAAGTAATTACTACTTGATTTAGCTTGACTGATATATATGTAGTAGCGTGACATGTATTCCAACTAGTTTGAGAATCGCTTATTTGTTTGAATTTTCTATCAATAATGAGATTGCTTTATGATATAATATTTCTCTACCCTTGACAGTACTACGAGTAAATTATAGTTGTTCCAATACTTAGTTTGTCGCTCAATTGATGGAATTTATCAAAGGATTTTGCTCTATTAATTGCATCTTTTCCTGAAACAAAACCTTTGGCAAGCATGCATGGTGTTCACCACGTCTTCAGCCTTATGACAAGTATTTGAACACTGTCCTATAAGTAGGATTTACCATAGATAGTCATTGATAAGTTTAATATGCAAGATAATCTGTGTGTTAATAGGTGAATGCAAGAAAACAAGTTCATACCAGTTGGCTAAAAGATTATACTCCTTCCGTTCCTTTTTTGGCTTTTTATGAGCATCTTTGTCTTTTTCACATGTTAAAGTGGTTAGTGAATTTAATGTCTTCATTTTATAGGTAAATCTTCTTAAAACATCCTCTGTCTTCTCATATCTAATTTTAATTCTCATATTTTAAGATAAACTTGTAGTGTTGAATTGTTAATAAGGGGCATGAATGTAACTAGGTTAAATAAGTAAATGGTCATTTAAATATACAAACATTTGATTTTAGTCCCCCTAAAGTATACAATGAAATTATTCCCTACTTTTTAGTTAACTCATGTCTAACCTACAAATTTTTTAATGAAAATTTTCAGAAATGGGTAGGAAATTATGACAATATTTTCCAAAAAAAATTAGATTCTTTTTAACAAAACATGAATTTAATATGAATTTTTTTAGCACCAAAAACATAAAAATTCATATTTAATTCATGTTTTGTTAAAAAATTCTATTTTTTTAGAAGAGATTGTCATAATATTATACCCATTTTTGGAAAATTTCATTAAAAAAATAAGAAGGTTAGACATAAGTTGACTAAAAAGTATGGATTAATTGAATGGATTGACAATTTTGGAAGGACCAAAAATCTAAGAAATATTTTAAAAGGACTAAAATCAAATGTTGGTATATTTAGAAACCATATACATAATTAACCCATGAAACTAAAAAAAATAAAAATGATAATGTAACCAAAATAAAAGGGGTATGAAATAAACTTCAACCCACTTCTTCAAATGCCACAATTACAACTTTAGCTCGGTTTAAACGTGTACAATTTTCACTCAAAAAATGTACGCTATCATGTTTAATATAATCAATATTTATTTAAGAAATACAGAAACTTAGCAAAGAATTGCCAAGGCAAAACAACCAGCACATATTCACTTCATAATCAAAATACACCCAATATGATATTTAAGGAAACAATCGAAAATCAAAAGACATAAGATATTTTTTTTTTTTCCCCCGGTAAATCCAATTGCTGAAACTTCATATATTTTCAATCCTAAAGAATTATCCTAAGTTCTAGATCCTCAACTTCATACGAAACTGGAATAGTGGATTATTCATATTCAAACTGTAGTCCAAATGCTCTAAGCAAAGCTGAAATCAATGAAGAAGTCTATTGAAGCAAACATAGATGAAACAGCTGAAGATTCAGATTCCAAAAACTTCAATGAACAGAAAAGCTTGATATGGAGGAGAAGCTCAAGCTAAATAATTTATTAAATAAGTCTCATCAATATTCATAAATAATCTATCAATAACTTTATATGAATAAATTTTAATATTAAAGCTAAATTAGATATTTTGTCCTTTAACTGATTTTCTAATTTCTCTTAAAAAAAACTAATTTTCTAGTTTCATTTTTATCTCATAACTACTATTTCCTATATTTTGGTCCTTTAAATTTGTTTCTGCCAATCAATTTGACCATGTTCCATTAACTTTAACCTCAAAAGTATAAGGTGGACCAACATTTTAGGTGGTCTACCGTAAACTTCATTAATTTTAGCCATTAGTTTTTTTGTGTCAAAAAGTGAAGTGTCGGACTATGTAGGTCTATTATGAGCCCGTTTGTTATAGCTTTTTTCAGGAAAAAATCACTTTTTTTAAAAAAATAATCACTTTTAAGAGTTTTGCATCCGTTTGTTACAACTTTTTTAAAAACCAGAATCTAAAAACAGCTTCAAATGAGAAGCTGTTTCAAATGAGAAGCTGTTAAGAGCAACTTCTCAAAAAATAGATTTTTTTTAGAGGAGAGAGAAAATATGATTTAAAAGATTGAACTAATTTTGTTACAAAAAATTCTTTTTATATAGTTGTATCCAAACAAACTAAATTATTTGTTTAAAAAAAGTGATTTTTATCGTGGTAAACAAACGCAAAATAGATTCTGATTTTTCATAAAATCTCTAAAATATAATTTATAAATTATTTTATGTGAAAATCACTTTTATTTTAATCCGTAACAAACGGCCCTATATCTTGGTGTAAAACTTCAATAACTATCTTTTTTATTTTATTTATTACTTTTGGTCATCTTTTTCCCTTCTCTTCTTCTTCACCCGTCTTCATACTCCTTCATCTATCTTCAAACCTAAAAAATAAAAAATAAAAAACTCAAATTCATTTAAAAAATAACTCAATCTTTAGCTTTTCTTCTCTTAAACATCTATATATCCTGAAAATTATACATTAGATTCCCAAAGGTGTGCTGTGAGTTTGAATTTTTTATTTTTCTAAGTTTGAGTTTTCATTCACCCCCAATTCAACCACCATTTCTTGTAAGGTGTGCTAGTCTCTTTTTTATTGAACATGTAAAGTAATTCAATCATTAAAATAGCATAAAACAGTGCTGTATAAATAAATCATCACTAATAAACTAAGTGCACTATAATTTTTTTTCCTGACTCATAGCTATGTTGCACCGAGAATATAAAATCATTTTATCATATGTAACACAATAGCTACATTTATGCCTGCTTAAGTAAAATGTAGTTTTGATGTCACATCTCATGAAATGATGACTTAGTGTTTTTGGTGCAAATAGCTACGAGTTGTGAAATAAATTGTTGTGACCTTAAAACTAGGGATTTTGAAGAGAATGGCAATGATGGAACATTTTTATTAAAATGGGTTTGTGAAATATGGTCCAACTTTATTAGTGATGATTTAATTATTCAACCCCGTTTTCAACTATTTTAATTATTGAATTACTGTACTTTGCAAAAATGGTTGTTGAATTTGGGGTGCGTGAGGTAAGAGTATATAATAACATATATTTTTTGTGCTGAACAGAGGCCTTAACAATAATAAAATTAGAATCATGCTACGGTTGTTGAGCATGCTAGAAACATGCTTGCAGACTGGTAACTGGCTAATGTTTTGGATGTTCTTGCATCTAGATCGAATCATCAACCAACAACGGCCTCCACCTCTCAACAACATCGAATCACGTGGCAGCCTCCCGTGGCTGGAAGATACAAATGTAACATCGATACGGCCTTCTCTTCTCATGTCAACCGTATAGGTATTGGTATTTGTGTTCGCGATGCAGAAGGTACGTTTGTTCTGGCTAAGACTATGACATACCCTTGTACTGTTTCGGTGGATGTGGGTGAAGCTTTAGGGTTGCACTCTGCTTTGCAATGGTTGAGTGATATGCAGTTTGACAATGTGGATTTTGAAACAGACTCTAAGTTGACAGCTGACGCTTTCCTTTCTACCAGGGACGACTTGTTTGAATTTGGCTTGCATTATTTCTTCCTGTCGTTCTTTGTTCAGTACTTTCTTTTCTAACTCTAGGGTGGAGTTTGTTAGGCAACAAGCCAACATGGTTGTTCATGCTCTTGCAAGAGAGGCCACATCTTTAGCTAGTCCCGCCGTTTATTTTGATATACCTAATTGTATTGAAACTCTTATTATTAATGAAATGCTATAAGCATGTTTTTTCCTTAAAAAAATAAAAAAAAAATAAAATTAGAATGTTTCAAAAAAAAAAAAATAGAAGAAAAAGAGACACGAGATGCAAACCAAAAAGAGAGTGTGAAAAACAACTGAGCAAATAAAAATGGGGAAACAAAGAGAATGGAAGAGAGAGAGGTGGCAACTACTCAACACTTTCGGCGGCGGTGGTTGTTGGAAGCGGCGGTGTGGCCATGGAGAGGAAGTCCTATCCATTTTCATACCTTCTTTCATTTTCCTCTTCTTCATTTCTTATGATGTTCATAATAGTTGTTTTTTGTCCTCTCTATTGTTATATATTTTTCTAGGTTGTGAGTTTCTTTTTTGAGAGGTTTTAGGTTGTGAGTTTTGTTCACTAAAAAACGTTTTTTTGATAAATGAAAATGATGAAGATAGTTTGATGTGTGATGGTGAATATATGGTAGAATGAGTGGAATGGTATATGGAGAGCAATAATGTACTGTTTGCTACTTTTCGTCTCTCTCCCCTTTGATATTTTTTTGTTCTTAATTTATAGACTATAATTCATCTAATGATACATCATTGTAACCATAAGGCACAACTTAGTTAGGCATTTTAGTTTGTTTGTTGAAGAAATTAAGAAATGTGCAGTGAGACCGCAAGCATGAAAGAGGAAGAAAGAAAGTGTAATTTTTGATAACTTGTATTTTTGGTAAAGACATGTCTTATTAGGAAAAAAATATTGGTGCTGAAAGAAGAGAAGAGAGTGTGGCACGCTGTTTTAAAGTGTTTGATGTCAACATGTATTACTTGATAAAAATGGAAAAAGGAGAAGTTATAGAGAAAGATGTTTGATGGCCTACCCTAAATACAAACACCTTCCTACCTCAAATTCTTATTTAATTTTTTTTTTTTTTTTTTTTGGGGTATTAGAATTAGGAAGAGAAAATGCGTTGTGTTTAGAAAAACTGACCAAAATATAGGAGGTTTCGACTTTGGAGGCTCACCAAAATGTGTTGTGTTTAAAACATAGGCTAAGACAAATCATGGTGCTAAAATATATACATGTAATGTAAAGACCTTATATATAAACTTTTTTTTTTGTTTTCATCTTTTTTATCAGATATCCTTTTTGATATCCGTTATCCTTTATATATTAAGAAAGAATAATTTTCTAATCAAATTTCCCTTCTATTTTGTCCGCCTAATTGAATGACATAATGTAATGACTAATGAGACTACCAATCACATTTGTCTAAAAAATTTCCACCGATTTTTCATTTCAAAGGCATATTTACAATAAGTTTCTTTTTCAACAAATAAATTGATTTTATAAATTCATATATCATGAATATGATATCTTACTCTTTTTAAAGGTAGAGCGAAGAAAAATGATTTTAACTTTATCATCGAAAAGATGCAAACTTGGTTTCTTTGAAACACCGCCTTGTTAATAAACCTCGCAGGTTGTCTCTCGCTTCCTCGGTTTTGTATTCCATCTTTTCTTACTACATGCAAATCACCTGGCTCCCTTAGAATATCTGTGACCTCATTAATTGAACAACCTGTGATTTCATTTGGAAGAAAGATAACCACTGAGGTCTCAATTTGGTTAGTTGCGATTAAATTGCTAGACCCAAGGTTTGGAGCGGTCTTGGTAAACTTGTTTGGGATTTGCTTCAGGGGACCAATAAACTTTGGGTCTACATCCTATCTCATAAGTACACCTCTGGCGCCATGATTCTCAATCACTCCGCTTCTACACCTAGCTCAATCACTTGGAATTCCATTATCAAAGCCAAGAATATTCTCAAGAACGGTTTCTCTTGGTAGGATGGCTTGGGTGAATCCTCTTTTTGGTATAGCCATTGGACCTCATTTGGACCCCTTTGTGCTAATGTCCCATATGTGCATATAAATGACATGGCTTTGAAAATCAATGAAGTTTATTCGATTACCCCTCCCAATCTCAACATACTTCATACTTTTCTTCCTCCATACATCTTAGACGAAATCATTAACCACAAACTGCATTGCAACTCCAACATAGAAGGTACTTTCATTTGGCATGAAAAATCCAATGGAATCTATACAACCAAAGCTGACTTTTCCTGGCTTTTGAAACAACGAGTCTGGGATGTCACTTCTACATCATGGGCATGGATTTGGCGTCTTCATCTTTTGGAAAAAATAAAATTTCTTGTCTGGTTGGCCCATAACAACTATATCCCTACCTTATCTCTTCTTAACCATCTGAACCTTGCTCCTAATGCTCTTTGTCCTCGTTGCTCTTCATATGAAGAATCCTTCCGTCATTGCATTAGAGACTGCGCAACCTCCACCCATCTCTAGAATGCTCTGGGCTTCACCTTCGTTGAGTTTTTCTCTAATACAGATGCTTTATGATGGTTGAAGCAAGGTCTCATCTCCTAATCTTCCAATATATTTGCCGCAGGAGTGTGGTGGTCTTGGAGAAATTGGAACTCTATCTGTCTCTCTAATATTTCCATCCCTACCCACCGTCTTTTCATGGAAGCTCGTAACTTATATGCCACCCTAATGTCTTGCTTCTCTAGATCTCCAACCTAATGATTGTAGATAAATGGGTTCGATGGAACTCTTATAATCAATCTTGTATCATTCTTAATGTTGATGATAATTGTTTAGGAAATTCCATCAGAGCAGGATTTAGAGGATTACTTCGATAACAGACTAGATGTTGGATTGCAGGTATTTCAGGTTACATTGCAGACACGTCTGACATCCTCCTTATTGAGCTTTATGCCATTCATCGTGGGTTGTTACTTGCTAATGAGATGAACTTTCAAGAGGTTTTATGTTACACAGATTCTTTCCATTGTGTTCAAATCCTTAAAGAGCTAACCCATAGATTTCATAAGTATGCTACGTTGATTCAAAACATCAAGGATCTCCTTATTCTTGACTGACTAGCTTCCATTAATCACACTCTTCGAGAAGGAAACATATATGCAAATTTCCTAGCCAAGATTGGTGCTTCTTCTACATTGTAGTATGTTGTTCACACCTCTCCTCCAACAAGATTATCATATCTCTTAGTTTCAAACTCTGCGGGAACGTGGTTCCGTAAACTTTAGTCTTTTCATTTTTTGTATTTTTGTTCTCTTTTTTCCCTTTGCTTCTCTTAGCTTTATAACAAAAAAAAAGATTTTCAATTGCCATTGATTTCATTAGAAGAGAATAAAGATGCTGACAAGAACGTTGACGAGATGATGTGGTGAAGGATAAAAGGATGAATAGATAATTACAAATATTTTTTCGTCAAGAAATTATATATAATTTTTTTCGTCAAGAATAAGGAGATCCTTGATGTTTTGAATCAACGTAGCATACTTATAAAATCTATAGGTTAGCTCTTTAAGGATTTGAACACAATGGAAAGAATCCGTGTAACAAAAAACCTCTTGAAAGTTCATCTCATTAGCAAGTAACAACCCACGATGAATGACATGAAACTCAACAAGGAGGATGTCAGATGTGTCTGCAATGTAACCTGGAAAACCTGCAATCCAGCATCCAGTCTGTTGTCGAACTAATCCTCTAAATCATGCTCTGATGGGATTTCCTAAACAATTATCATCAACGTTAAGAATGATACAAGATTGATTATAAGAGTTCCATCAAACCCATTTATATGCAATCATTGGGTTGGAGATGTAGAGAAGCAAGATATTAGGGTGTCATATAAGTTACGAGCTTCCATGGAAAGACGGTGGGTAGGGATAGAAATATTAGAGAAACATATAAAGTTCCAATTTCTCCAAAACCACCACACTCATGCAACAAAGATATTGGAAGATTAGGAGGTGAGTCCTTGCTTAAGCCAACATAAAACATCTGTATTAGAGAAAAACTCAACGAAGGTGAAGCCTAGAGCATTCCAGAGATGGGTGGAGGTTGTGCAGTCTCTAATGCAATGATAGAAGGATTCTTTTTTTCCTTTTGCTTCTCTTAGCTTTGTAACAAAAAAAAAAGATTTTCAATAGCCGTCGATTTCATTGGAAGGGAATAAAGATGCTGACAAGAACGTTGACGAGTTGATGTGGTGAAGAATAAAAAGATCAATAGATAATCACAAATATTTTTTCGTCAAGAAATTATATATAAGTTTTTTAAAGATGGGGATGATTAAAAAACTAAAATCACAAAAATTAAGATCTAAAAAATCAAATTTTATGCTTTGCAAAGAGATCAATAATATATGTAAAGTTCGATAGTATTTCAATAAGACAACAACTTATTTAATTTTTATATGACAATAAGTTGTTGACAAGGAAAAGTCATAAATTGTTCTAAGGATCTAAATAATTTTTTTTAAGGAACTAAAAGTAAAAACTTAAAATTTTATCGAGACAACCCCATACATGTATATATTTTTTCAAAGAGTTTAATATTAAAATTCACATACACCGTCGAGATATTAAAAATTTTAGAGTGAAATCTACGTCCGAACATATCAAATATCATTGAAGTATTTAGGGTCCGTTTGTTACAGATTAAAATAAAAGTGATTTTGACATAAAATAATTTAGAGATTTTATGAAAAATCAGTATCTATTTTGCGTTTGTTTACGTCATAAAAATCACATTTTTTAAACAAATAATATAGTTTGTTTGGATACAACTGTATAAAATGGATTTTTCGTTGCAAAATTAATTCAATCTTTTAACAGTTTCTCATTTGAAGTTGTTTTTAGATTCTGATTTTTTTAAAATGACGTAACAAACAGATGCAAAACTCTTGGAAATGATTATTTTTTTAAAATAAATGATTTTTTTCTTTAAAAAACTGTAACAAATGAGCTCTCAATCATTTGAGTCACAACTTTTGTCAAAAATCCCTCAATTTTTTAATTTTTTTGTCAAAAAGAATAAACAATGATATGAATATGAATGAATTATGAAATGAAAAAATGACATTCACATTGAATTAATTTCATTTTCCGCCGTATCACTCATCCTTCCTCCTCTCACGGGTCACGGCAGCTTCTTACACTCTCTGCTGAGCGTATCTTGATCCATCCAATCCAATAAACACACACAAAAAACCGTTACAATGTCTTCTTCTTCTTCAATTTCATGCACAAAGCTAACACTATTCACCATAACAGCAATCACCATCCAATTCATCGGTCTCTACCTTTTCGTCTTCGCTTTCTTCCCTGTCAAACCACTTCTCTCCGGTTACAGGTAACTAACACTTCATCTTCGAATTTCTCTCATCAATTCTCTCTCACGCGCTAATTTTCGATTTTCTTTTCATTTGTAGTGGCTCTGAGAGTTTCCAACGCCCAAGTTGCAATGGAGATATCAATGCGGATCTGAATGAAGCGTCTTTGCCTCCAGATCGCCGGAGGTTTTTGTATCAGGTTGTCATACTGAATTGCGAATTGTGTTGGTTTTTCTGATTCATGATATTAATTTATTTTGTGCTTTTAGACATATAGTTGATGATATTCATATAATTACGCTTAGTTCGATAATCGATCATAGTCTAAGATGACTTTTGTGCTCCATTTTATGATTGCTTATTAACGGAGTTGTTTGTTATAGTTGGCACTTGGAACTGGACTATACTTGAAAATTGAAAGCAAATGCTTACTCTATGATTATTTATGAAGCACCAGCACAGACATTCGACACAACACTTTTACTTAGCTCGCTTTGGTAAAAAAATAATAGAGAATAGCTGATAAGCTAGCTTATAGCAGACGAGCATATAGTGAATAACTAATAAACTTGCTTATAGCTGATAGCGGATGAGCATATAGTGAATAGCTGACAAACTAGTTTATAGCGGATAGCGGAAAAGCTAACTGATTGAATTTATAGGGTTTAATAAAATTAGCAGTTGACCTAGCTTATAGTTATGAAATGACATAAAAATGATATATTTTATTAATATTTAATTTGTTTCAACTAAGATTGTAGGGGTAAAATTGAGATAAAAAAATGATAAGCTATAAGTATTAAGCTACTTGAATTAGCTTATAAAAAACCGCTATAAGCTAGTAAAAATACTCTATAAGCCCGCGAGAAAGTGACAGTTATAAACGAGTCTTTTTAGTCAAATGAGCTTATAAGACATAAACTGTAAGCTCAAAAACATGTCATATCAAGCAGACCCATAGTCATCAGTAATAATTTGAAAAAATAGAACTGATTTTTTTAAAATCGGGGAAGGAGGAAATTTTCATTAATTAAAGTGACAAAAATACCATTCTACAACCGTCCCCAATGAGATTTGAACTCTGTACCTTGAGGTTACAAAACTAAGATCTTACTAGCTACCACTGAGCTATCATTTCAAGTTTATGTAACCACATGTGTCGGTAATTGACACTGAGAAATGTTGGACAGTAGACACGTGTTTAATTTGAAGTGTCAGTGCTACATAGGTTTTGCTGCATTCGTGAATGTTCGTAGGTTCATATGTTATGCAGTAATTTTTCGATATGGAAATAATTCTTAGGCTCTAGTTGCGAGTTTCGAGGGAAGGGGAGGAGAAGACTTTGGAAGGAGAGGAGTAGAGAGGAAAATTGAGAAATCTTCCATCTTTTTTGAGATAGTGGTTTTGTAGAGAATGATAAATGAATAATTATGATTAATACATTTTTAATTTTGTGAGTATTATCATACCATGGATTTGATTTGAAGAAGTTATCTAAACCATCCAAAATCTTCATACAATACAATTTTTGAGTTCCCCCATTTTGAGGGGATTTTGTATTGCGAAGAAAAATAAAAACCCCCCAATCCCTTTTACCCAAAGCCCTCCAACAACCCCCCTCTAAACTCGCAAACAGAGCCTTAGGATGTGTTTGGATGGAGGGTTTAGGAGAGGAGAGCTTACTTTTCTTTTTTAAATTATGGACACTATAAAATGTTTTTTTTTTGAAAAATTGAAATAATAACATGATAAGCAATCATATAATACTTCAATTTATTTATAAGAAAAAAACTTCAATCACTTAATTTATTAAAAAGAAAAACATTTTATATTGTCCGTAATTTAAAAAAATAAGTAAGCTCCCCCTCCCGTTCTAAATTTTCAATCCAAACACACTCTTGGAGACTTTGATTTGCTCATAATGAATGCTGATTAGTTGTTTTTCAAAATAAAATGGTGATTAGTTGATTTATACTGATTCTCATTTCTGCTTCTAGTTTTGTTTTTACTGAAATGTTTGGAAAAATATTCTGTGTAGGAAGTATCAGAGATGCCTCCTTCATATGATCGACTCATCTTAATGGTATACACAGCTGCCATAATTTCATATTTTCTGCGGTCTTTGATTTTATCATTTTATTTGTTTTTGGTTGTTTATGGTCTGTGGCCATCATTGAAAATATTAATTTGTCTCACAAGCAATTTACTATAGGTCATTGATGGTCTTCCAGCAGAATTTGTGCTTGGCAAGAATGGTAAGCCACCAAACAAGGCTTTTATGGAAGCTATGCCATACACCCAGTCATTGCTAGCAAATGGCATGGGTGTTGGATATCATGCAATAGCTGCAGCGCCAACAGTTACCATGCCTCGTTTGAAAGTTAGTGTCAATTTCAGTTTCAAATGTGGAAGTGTGAAAAGAGAACATATTATTTGTGTTTCCTTTTTTGTTTTCGTTTCAACTTCTTATTTTATCTTGTGTTTGTCCTTCAGGCCATGGTTTCTGGAGCAATTGGGGGTTTCTTGGATGTGGCTTCCAACTTTAACTCCCAGGCTTATTCAGATGACAATCTTATTGGTTAGTTAAGCATCTTGGTAAAATTGAACATATCATTTGAATTTTCTTGGACTAGTATTGATGCCCTCATTACCTGCTGCAGCACAATTCTTTAAGATTGGATGGAAAATGGTTATGCATGGTGATGATACGTGGCTGAAGTTATTTCCTGGTTTCTTTGCACGTCATGATGGAGTTAGCAGTTTCTTTGTAAGTCTTTGATGTACATGTCTTTGTGCCCCTATATAGGCTAGAGTATTCATTTTTTTGGTGTAAACCGGGTGTCCTCCGTGCACGCAACTGTGGAGACTAATCCCTTGAGCCTTGTGGGATCCAAATGGGCGGCAAACTCTCCCTAAGAGTTTTAAGCTGCTGCATGCCAATGCTGGATTCAAACCCAGGACCTTGGTTAAGCTAGAAGAGACCCGTGCTATCTCATCTAAGCGCTCTTGGGTGGCTAGAGTATTCATTTAGTTATCAGTAATCACTTAAATTTGTTGTACATATATATATATATATATATATATATTTTAAATAAAGAGCTGTATTTGACCTCTCAGATCCCTTTGTTATATGTATATAATGGCTGCTCTGTAACTTACATTTTTTTTCTTCTGAATCTAATTGTCACTATAGGTTAAAGATACTGTACAAGTAGATCACAATGTGTCTCGACATCTTAGTGATGAACTTAGCAGGGATGACTGGAATTTTCTCGTAAGTAATTGCACAGTCACTTCATAATTTTGTTCCTACCCAATGTTACTTGAATTCCCATTTTGTAATGATTTTTCTCTATTCAGACTTTTACACTGTTGCTTTTCTGGTTTAAAATATGCCATTTGCTTTATGCCTTTGTTTTTGACTTTTTCTTCTGTAGAACCTGTTGGTTTTACCTTTTTCCTCCCTCTTATATTCATGTTCTTTTTCCGGCCAAAAAGGTAGAAGTTTTTCTACTAATCTCACAGTACCGATGAACATTGTTGCCATTTATTCTGTGATATATTTCCGAGTTTTGGATATAAGAATAACTTTCTAGGGTGTATGCATTTTAGAATTTATTTCCATTCCCTGTTTTTTTTTTTTTTAACTTCTATACATATAGATTTTATGAATGAGGTTTCAATATAAATTAGTTGAAATATGTTGGTAGTTTTTGAAGATTAAAGAATACAGTTAGAGGGTTATGCTGCTGTTTGGAACTTAAGCAATTCAACTGCATGAAAACATTTTTCCTTCATTTCCTTCAATCCTAACTATATGTCACTATACTTTTTCTATGGATGCACATAAGGAAGATGGTTTGGTTCTATCATACCAATCAAACGGTATTGGTTTTTATCTTCTATAAAAGTTAGTTTGGTTCTATTTTTTTGACTACACACCAAATAGGAAAAAACAACCTTTTTTTTTTTTTTGGTTTTACCTTTTAATATTTACTCCAAACTCTAATCAATTTGTTTATGGTTAGATAGTACACTATTTTTTGTATCTCTTATCGATAGAGTTCTTTCAACTCATGACTTCTCAGAAGATATTAATCTACTTTAGCACTGAATTGTTGGTTTTCAGTTTTCAGTGAAATGAAGATTTAAGATTAAGATCCCATCTGTTAGATAGTTTAACTATACATGTCAAATGTGGAGTTTTTTGGTCTACTTCAGAATTGCATGATGCTTTTCGATGAAGATTTAATTTCAACTGTACACATTTTACTGAGTTTTTTTAGATACTTCATTATTTAGGCTTGGATCATGTTGGTCATATTGGTGGACGCAACAGGTATCATCACAAACTCTCTGTGCTATACATGTAAGTGCATTCTGTTTTCTAAGCTTCACAGGCACATTTCCTGTTTCAGTGCATTAATGGCTTCAAAACTTTCCGAAATGGATGAAGTAGTGAAGATGATTCATACAAATATCTTGCAAAATCTTGAAAATGATCAAGGGAAGACACTTCTGGTTTGTGACTATCTTTTTGTTGCTTTTTTAAATTGTGCACTACAGAATTCACGTGACTTATTTATTGAGGTGTCTAGAGTGTAGACATTATCTTGCAATGTATACAACTTGTAGAGATTTCATTTAGGATGTATTTGCATGTGGGTTCCTGCACACATGCTTGGATAAGAAAACAAAACACATGTTGGAGTTCTACTTAAATGTTTGCTTTTTAATTTAAGTTACTGGTGAATGGCACTTGGCTTTCTCATGTATCCATGGTTATTTTATGAGCATACCTGCAGCAATAAAATTTTCAATTGTGATCATATTACCTTTGGTGTTATGTACTTTGAAGTGAAATTTAAGTCTTCTAATTTTCTTTATGGGTGTTTTCAATTAATTGTTGTAAAGATAAAGTACATTTAAAAAGTCAAAGTTTTAAATAGTATCTGCTGTAAATTTCTATACAGGTTGTAGTCAGTGACCATGGAATGACGGAAAATGGTAATCATGGAGGTTCATCGTACGAGGAAACAGACTCTCTAGCTCTATTCATTGGACAAGAAAACCATGCTTCTGACAACACATTATACAACCCTGACACAATTTTTCAGGTAATGGAACTATACTTCGTGCTTGTATCACAAGAACTATTCATATCTTCTTTTGAACCTGAATGTATTGCCAAACAGTTAGCAAACCATCAGAGAATCTTCTTGCATCGAGTGTATTAGCCGGGTTTTGTTTGTATGCTTCCTAATGCGGAGAACCTTTTATGTTTTAAACGACTTTGTAACCGTTCTTAGTTTTATTGTTTGTCAATCTTGAACTTAACATGAACTACCCGTTTAACTAAATATCCTGGGCAGTAGGTGGTTAACTATTCATGCAACATCGTATTGTACAACAGGTTGATATTGCGCCAACATTAGCTTTACTTTTTGGAGTGCCTATTCCCAAAAACAATATTGGTGTTTTGATCTCTCAAATGGTTGACTCTCTGGCAGGTTAGTTTTCTTTCCCCCTCTGTCTATTTATCAAACAAACTAAACTTAAGGTGATATGGTATTTCCCCCCATCTGTTTCCGATGTTATATGAAGCACATACACGAACACTAGACACAGCGCATACACAAATATATCAACACTGCTTATGTCGAAAATATGACACCAACACAGATATATATAGTATAACATAATTACAAAATTAAATAGCATCATTTATAGAAGATTTAAATTGAGAGTCAAAATGGCCGCCAAATGACCACCAAGACATAATGAAGATGATGATCATGGCAGATCAAATAAGAGGCCAGAAAAAGGGAAACCCAAAAGGAGAAATTGGAAAAGATGAAGATTGGAAAATGTGGAAACCTGTGTATGCAGGAACACTTGGGAACAGTTCAAATGTCTAATTAAAAAACTATTATATTACTTTCGCACGCTTTTTGCACAAAAAAATAGATGTGTTCGTTCTCTCTGTAGCTGTATTTGAGGATTGCCAAAGGGAAAACAAAAAATATTTCGGCGTGTGTCAGACACTCTGATGCACCTAAACCCACAAATGTTGGTGCTTCATAGTATTGTTTCTCTGTGCAGTGTTATATGCCGTAGCAGCAAAATGTAACTGATCTTTTTTTCCTTCTTGGGTGAGCTAGATGAACAAAAGTTGAGGGCACTGCAGTTGAACTCATGGCAGTTATTCAGATTACTTCAAGCGCAATTGCCTGAATTGTCTTGTACAAATTTTCCGTGTGATTCTTTCATTACTAATAGTGGACCCACAATTAGTGAATGCAAAGGTAGCAAGGAGAAGTTGTTTTGTTGCTTGTATTTAAACGCTACCACTCTTCATGATGCCTGGAGGGCTGAAGTAGGCACCACCAAGTATGCGAAAATTCTGTTGTTTCATGTTTTTAATAAATTCTACAAGAAATATTTGCTAACATTTGTTTATTTGCCATTTATTTTTTAGGTCTAATAATGCAGAAGGCTACAACACCGCTGTTGCAGCATATCATGAGTTTCTAAGCAGCGCGAGCGAGTGGCTATCACACAAAGCAACTGATGTATGTATGGTCTACTGTGTTTAGAGTTTCTCTTGAGATTTATGACTCTTTCTGTTCATTTGATTCTTGACAATTGTGTTTGTTCAGAGAGAAATCAGTTTACTTGCTTTTGGAGTTGCTGCTTTGATCACATCATGTTTGATACTACTGAAGCTTCTATTTGTTATCCACAAAGAAGTTCCTGCTCAGGAGATTCAAGATGTTGAGAATTATATGAAGCCATGGAAGTTGGATGAAGTGTTCATTTTGTTTGGCATCCTCATCCTTGTCATTAGTATGGGATCAAGTTCAATGATTGAGGAAGAGCATTACATTTGGCATTTTCTAACATCCACAATTAACTTGTTATTTTTTCGCAAAGCAATACAGTCATTTAACCTTAACAAAGCAGTTGATGATCTGATTTCAGTAGAGAAAGAAAACTGCACATCAGGATACCAAATTAGTTTGTTATTCCTGATTCTTTTTTGTGGAAGAATTTTAAAAGGCTGGCATCAAGGTGGTGTGAATTGGACTAACCTTCCGGACATTTCTACCTGGTTTGAGCAGGCTGGTAGTCAATATATAAACTGGATTAAGATAGCATCATGTGTCATGATCATCATGCTGGGTATATTTGCATTATTCCTATTGCAGTCCAAAACAAAAGTTGTAACAGTCATTGGGTTCAGCCTTTTACTGTCTGGTTTGTTGGTACTGCAACATTTTCTGAAACATCAGGACATGTCTGCCTCATACAATAAGGATGCCACCTTATCAATTCAAGTTTTCTATGCCATTATTGGAATTACTACTGTTATAGCTGTATTGGTTTTGCCATGGGTTATGCCTATGAAAACTCGTGAAAAGTGCTCCAAATGGAACCTCTACATGTCTGCTTCGGTTCCCACAGAAATCCAGAATACACCAATATTTCTTTTAAAAGGTTCCTTATATGTTATGGGGTGCATGTTCATAACCTCCTGGTGTCTTCTCCAGTTGTTGCTTCAGCGACCTATTAATGCAATGCCTTTGTTGTTGCTCAATGTTCAAATCTTGGCTTACATGCTTGTTTTTTCTTCTAGTGGGTCACATCATAAGAAGTGGGTTGAGGTAAGTTGTAAGATTCATGAATAAGTATTGATTTTATTTTATGTTCGTATGAAAGGTTAGTGACGTCTCGGAGTAAGTAGTAAAAAAGGGAATTAAAAACATATTTCTAACCCTGATTAAAGGGTTATACCCTGGTGAAGGCCTTTAAAAAGAGACGGATTCCATTCCTTCTCTCGGAATGACGGAGTGAAGTCATCAGACTTGAGCTCCTAGCTACTAATCTTATAGTCATGCGAAAGAGAAAGGACTTCCCTACTACCCCCTCTACGTTCTTGACAGCCTTTCTTCATCTGCGCCTTCAAAGCAAAGAGTGAATTCGAAAACTGGATTATTCCTAAACAGAATCTGGTTGTTACCACCTAGTCTCTTACTCTAGCAAGTTTATGTTTTGGGTTCTAGAGCGCACTGCTAACTTTGAGAGTGATTCCACCAGAATCTAACTAGATATGGGTTCTTTAATTTCTCTTTATGGAGTTTTGATTTCTGTGTGTATTTTATAAAATATAATGGTTTAGGGTTAACAGTTAGAATTGTGTTTTTCAAGCATTACTTCTTTTTGCTTCTTGGAATTTTCATTAAATTTCAACTATATATTTAGTATTTCATTAAAAATTTGATTTATAGATAACGAACTATTCTGACTAATCAACAGTAGTTATGAGCTTCATGCATTTGAATAGAAAATTGTATAAATCTCAAACTTAGGAATATGAAGATTTTATTTCCTGAACTGTTTGAGATAGGGTTCCAATACAATCTTGGAAGTAGTTTCTTGTTTAATAATGTGTTAATATTCCAACATCCCAGCTTTCCATTTTTACGTAAAACTAAAATTCCTGTTCATTTGTTAGATTACCGCACTGTACAATCTGGGAATGGCAGGCCATTTTGCTCTTGGGAACAGTAATACACTAGCTACCATTGATGTGGCTGGAGCTTTTATTGTAATGTCTCCTATTTTTCTTTTGCTAATATTTCCAAAAGAGCACACTATTTTCTGCACTGCATTTCAGATTTAAATTCTCCATAAATATCTATTTTCTCAGCAATATTACCTTTTGTTGGCAGGGAATTTCAAGTCACTCAACCTTCCTTTCAGGTGTTCTAATGTTCATCATTACATATGCGTCTCCAATGTTATTCTTTTTTTCTTTGGTGATGTACATTTCTATGAAGGTCACAACCTGTCCACTAGTTACCGGAGGTGGAAATTCTGGAGAAATTCTCAAGTCTCTTCTTGGATTTCCTTGCCTAGTACCACTGAGCATAAACTCGATTCTCTTGTCGGCAAACACTATTGTTTTGGTGTTGATGAGAAACCATTTATTTATTTGGAGCGTCTTTTCTCCCAAGTGAGTCTTCCTAGACGTTGATGAATGATTGAGACAATTATTATTCTTTGCGATTTATTAAAGTAATAAGGATTAATAATTATGATTTTCTGACATTATGTTCATGGATATCATTTAACCTTGTAAAACACCGTCAAATTGTTCTGTAGGTACCTTTATGTCTGTGCGGCAACTGCATGCGTCTATATTGGGGTCTTCATTGTTGTCACAACCGTGATTTATACATATATAGTGCTTTTCTGGCTGAGAAAGAGTTTTTCCATAACTAGCAAGGAGAAGGGTACTTGATCATACATGTTAATGAAAATTTATTATTACAGTCAAACAACAATTTTGAGTTTTAAGTGCTTGGTTAGTAAGTGAATGTTGTTTTTGATTCTTTTAATTTTCCGGGTGCATGACAAAGTGAAAAATATGGAGATGCTTTAGGAGAGAATTTAGAACTGAACGAAACCCATCTACAAAGAACCATACTGTTGATGCCAATTTGCAAACTGAACTGGGTTTTTATACACATTTCATGACCTAACTTTTAGACTAAAGTACATACTGTTGATGCCGTTTTTTATGCTTTCAAACAGATGAAAAATCTTGTTTGAAAGCAATGTTCTTGTGTAAACTGTCAAAGAAAAATATAATTGTTTTTTAGCTTTAAAAGCAAAAATCGTAGAACAAAGTTATGGTTATTCTTGTTTTGTATTCTGTTCTCAATAACAAATGCAATGCATCTTCTCCAGCCCTCTATCAAGTTCACTGTCACGTTCACCTAGAGAACCACCGCTCATGTTCAATCCATGAACCATCAAACCACGTCAATTAAACTACGACATATGGAGTTTTCATTGAATAAAGGATGAAGGAGAGTGAGGTGTGGGAGATGAAATTAAATTAAGTTTTTATTTCTTTATTTTGAATTACAAGTTTTCTTAACATAACGGTTTATGAAATACTATGGATTACTTTGCAAAGGTTAAAATATATGTTTAGTCTCTGCGTATATAGTGGAATTCAGTCTTAGGGTGTGTTTGATTTGCAATAAAATGAGGTAATAGACAGGGAAAAAAAAAATGTTCGTCTCATGTTTGGTTTGAAAGTTGACCATGAGACTGGACAAAAAAGGGGTTGGACAAAAATCCAATTTTTTTACCTAAACCATGGTACAAAAATTTGTTCACGGACAGGATAAGCTATCATAATGACGAAAATATCATTACCCAATTATTACAAAGTCGAATCCATCTTACCACTACCAAAGACTCACTCAGAATCCCCCCTTCCTCTTCTTCTATGATCTCTCCCACCTTGTTCCTTGATAGTAATGCCAAAATCAGTTCTAGAAAAAGGTCAAAGGCATTAATTCACTATTGATAATCCGCAAACAAAATCCCAGTGTCAATGCACATTGATAAGTCGAGTGAGAGTAAGAGTGTGAGTAATTTTGGGTACACCATTTTTTGCCACTCGAATGATAGTGGAGAAGGGGTTTGGAGTGAGAAATGAGGGAGCAGAGTGGGTTTGGTATGGAAACGGACGTACCACCCCATACTGAAGAAGAGAGTGGTTAGAGTTTAGACATGACAATATCAATATTGATTAGGCCCCCCCAAAAAAAAACCAACGTTGATTGTGTAGGTTTTAATGATGTTTGCACTTTGTCTACGAACAAACAATTTAATTCAGTTGCATAAGAATTAAAGTCTCTAATTAATCATATGCTATGAGTGTTAAGTAGTCTAGGGGTGTAAAGGTTAACTTTGAATCACTTTTTAGTCAGAAAAATGTTTTACATAAGCTTGGTTAGGTATAATTTTCAACATCATTCAAAAGTGGAACTGAATTAAAATAAGGGTTTTACTTTTCCCACCCTGTGAGTTTCCTCGCACGCCCTATTTTTTCTCCAAAATACCCTTTGTCCGGATTATATAATCTGAACCCATTCCGGCATATTAATTCCGGATTTATTTGTGGATTTTAGCACTTCGTCCACCCTGATGGATGATGATGCCAGTTATGAATAGATGGATTCGGATTATGTAATCCGAAAATGGTAGCTAACTTTCGGATTATATAATCTGAATAGTGTAAATCACCACGTTGAAAGTCAACAAAAGGGGGTGGTGAACGATGGTTCCGGATTATATAATCCAGAATGTGATAATCCTGTTCGGATTATATAATTTGGACTGCATCAGTACAGAGGCAGAAGCCATCTGGTTTGGCTGAGCCTCTGTTTTAGAGCAAATTTAGTCAATTTTGTTGGCCTTTGACCATATGCAAATCAAAAAATCAAGTTCTAACATCAAAATTAACAACAAAATATAATTTTCAAACATTAATAAAACATAATTATCCAAATGGTACATAACATAATTATCCAAAATATTCAAACATTAAAATTACATAAAATACAATCAACTCCTAATAACTACACCGGTACCACCGCCACCTCTGCCACCTCTTGCACCCCTGCCACCCTCAGTAGCTCCCCGACAATGATAAACTTTCCCATCATGCACCTCTTTCAACGCATCCTCCAAATGCTGCCATTCCTCAGTCCCTTTCGGCACCAGACCACTTCTCATCACAACATAGATGTGGTCTCTGATGCGGCTCATCCTTCTCTCCGGCAGATATCTCACCATGCGGTCTCCGCATCTCAGCCATCCACATCCAGAGTAAAGGCTAACCTGCTCAAACGGACGTGCCTGACGGTGCTTTCCATATGGGGCCATGACAACCCTCGTTAAATCCAGCGCATCCAGATGGTTTCTGTAGTTGTCTGATGTGCCTAAACCAGTGGTAAAAAAAAACATCGTGCGTGGATAATGATTCTCTATATATCATGCCCAGACATCCTTGCTTCTCATACCTGGGAAGTGATGAAACACCCAAGCATGCACCAAAGACAACCACATATAAATATACAAACCATATACATTTAAATTTTAAAAAATAAAACATAGTTTTTAATTTATATCTGCAACAAAGTCAGGTATCCTGCCACCTGACTGGTGTTCCAACGTGCAGCATTGTTGAGCTCCTTATACAAGTGAGCTAGTGCCGCAGCTCCCCATGAAAAACCAGAAACAATCTCAAGGTCTCTAAAGTACCTCAGGTACACAACATCCACAACCCACTGACTCTTATCAGTGAATATCGTGATCCCCACCAAGTATAGCAAATATATGCGGACAGTTTGGTCCCGCAACCTCTCCACCTCTTGAGTCACACCATACTCGGTTTCCAAATCCCCATGATCCTTCAAACGCTCCTTGAAGATCCTCTCCAAGTAGCTAAATCGGCAATGTGCACCTTTGGTCTTTTCGACCTCAATAAGAGCATCACCCAGATCAGACCCCAAGTATGTCTCCATCATTTCCACCGCCTCGTCCCGTGATATGGACCCGTGGGACAGGAGCATGCCGTCAATGGGGAGATGCAGCAAACATGCAACATCATCAAGTGTGACTGTCATCTCCCTAATAGGAAGGTGGAAGCTGGAAATCTCCTCGTGCCACCTCTCTACAAAGGCAGAAATCAGACCATGGTCAATCAAGCTGTAGCTGGTATCCTGAAGCCAACCAAGGCCGGTGTCATGCAATTTGTTTTTCCACCACCGTGCAGCCATGATAGGTTTGATTTGTTTATCATGCATCACATCTATCTTCTTTCCGTTGCCGATGCGTTTTAATTTTGGACGCCACTACAAATAATTAAAATTAATAAAGTGAGTTTAAACTCATGGCTTCACAAACAGATTTAACAGTACATAAAGTGAGTATATAAAGTGAGTTTAACATTAATAAATACCTCTCCATCAGCCGCCTTCCTGGCCACGTGCACACTATACTTCCACAGCAGGCCAGTCTTGTGTGGGCCACCAGGATAGTCATTTAGTGGCTCAGGGTCCACCACCTTCTCCTTCTTTTTTCGCCTTCGCCGTGACTCGGCATCTTCCATTTCCTCGTCCATAGCCTGCAGCTCCTCCTCAAGCTCTTGCTCCTTCATATGCTGCAATTCCACATCAGGCTGCTCTTGCTCCACGTCCATATACTCTTGCTGCTTCGGCTGATGCTCGACATCAGGCTCGACATCAGCACGACGTCCTCTAGCACCCCAACGCCTCGGAGGAACACCACCTTCCTCCTCCAGCCGTCGGAGACGCTCTCTCCTATGGAAAGCATGCCCTGCCTCCTTTACGCGCCGAGTATTAGAGGTTGAACCTTCTATAACATGCACACAAGACAATCGGCACAGAAAAGTACAAAACAGACGGTCAAAACCAATACTGGGTCTTTCCAGATTTTATTTTCCGGATTGCAACAATCTAGTCTAGAAAACGAATTCCGGATCGCATCAGTTCATAGGAAAAAAAACGGAACAAATTACTTGCATGCATACAGAAATCGAACTAACCTTCCATGCGATGTTTGTCAAGGATTGAAATGTGGTCCGTTTGAGCAAGATTTCACTGATTTTGGTTAGATTTTTGCAGTTCGGATTTTGGGATTAGAGGGAGATAGATAGAGTAAGTGAAAAGTGAAACTGTAAAAATGGAGGGTGAATGCCCTTTTATATTTCGAATGAGTCCGTAGTATGTAATCCGGATCAGAAGTTAATTGTCCGGAATAGGTTTTCCGAAGGACAATTTAATCATTTTTGCAGGGCACGCGAGAAGGGCACAGAGTGAGAAAAGTAATACTCTTAAAATAAACTGATGATATACAATTTGATTCGTTTAATCGATTTGTCTGGAAATGCAGTTGAAAAAAAATTACTCTTTAAATACTAAAAGTAAAATACTTGAATGTTTAAATTCAATCACAAAATAAACCGATCATTTGTTATGTTTAGTTATTTCTTTCTCCTCATGCAAATAAACGAGGAGAAAATTTGATTATTCTTTCTATATATTTCTTTCTTTTGGCTCTGAGCTAAATTAATGTGAACTTAGTAAGTTTAGTAAACTTATCAATTTCGTTCATCCATGTATTGGATTTCAAAATTGAAAGCCAGGAGTTTTTTTATCCAGCTGGGTTGAATTTTTTTTATCAGAATTAGAAAATTAAGATTGGGTAATTTTCGTTTTGGTTTGATTTTTCGATTTCATCCAAACTGTTTACGTCAAAATACGACTTTGCAAAGAGGAACATGGACCAAAACTAGTTTCTCTTTATTTATAAATACTTATGATAAAAGGTGGATTCTAGGGTGAGGGTCCAATTAGGTTCCTCACCGGTGAACCATGAGAAAAACACCAATACATTAAATAAGTGGTTCAAATTTATTTAAATTAAAAGAGGGAACATGTAGAACTCCTCACATTCAATCATATCCTGCAATGGTTTCACCCGTTGTTAACCGTAATTAATTGTTACGAACCGAACCGAACCAAACCATCTGAAGATGAATAGCAAAGAATAAAGTTTATAAAATAAAACCGAAAATTCTACCTGTGTTAAGTAATGGAAGAGGTTTAAATTGCAAGAGTGCA
>Ga0315914_1000873_pt1 | contig 42028 bp, 16 predicted proteins | sample MpolenodulesMG_FD_203920 | JGI IMG/M metagenome (GOLD analysis project Ga0315914, IMG submission 203920) | Medicago polymorpha root nodule microbial communities from Los Angeles, California, United States - elongated nodules | ecosystem: Host-associated > Plants > Roots > Nodule | place: USA... | reverse complement strand
CACAAAAATAAAATTTACAATATATTTACAAAACTGCCACCTTATTTATATTTCACACCTTTTTTTTAATAAAATAGGTATAATACACATAATTCTTATGTCAATTTTGGACTAGTGATTTTACTCAAATAGTCATAGTCTCAGTCTTTCAGATGACACTCACTTATCATAGTTCACTCCTTTCTCCTTCCATGTCTCACAATCTCGGCCTCTCTCATCTCCATCACCATAGCCAATGATCGCCATCATCTCTTTGCTGGATAATTTATTACAACATTGCGCTCAGAGCTGAAAAATATTTTTACTTTTATTTAAAAAAAATTATCCACTACAGGGATGGGTACAGGGCGGGGAAACTCGAATTCGTCGGAGACGGGGATGAGATTCGATTTCGCATCCCCGTTGAGTATGGGTAGAGTAACAGATAAGTATGTGAGAGTAGGATACGGGAATGGAGAAGGTAAAATTTGTCCCCACTCCACCTCATTATCATGCTTAATATAAACTATTTATAATAAGCCATCGATCAATTATGGGTAACAGCCCAATTAATTTATAGGGTAGTAATTACGATTACCTCAATGTATATCAACATTGATGTAATATCTATCCACACAACTGCTCAAGGTTCTTTGGAAGACATGTGAAGAAACTAACTAAGATGCTACAAAAGCATCAAGACACACGTGGATTCTTGCTTCCGATTTAGTCCAAAACAATAACTACATTGTTCATTATCATCGTGTCAAGCATTTTTCCTTTATTCGCTAGTCTCTACTATCTGTCTATGTAGTAATGTGCAAGACATTCCTTGTTTAAAAGTTTTGCCTTAAGTAATATAAACCAAGTATATATAATAAAAAAAAATCCCAATTCTTGATTAAATAATTATATTACTTCCTATAGACCCTTTCATGGTATATATATCTTAGATAAGAAACAAATTTCTTTGAATTAAATTTACAAAAACTCAAACCCTCTTTCTTTATTATCCACCAAAATGGCATTGAGCAACAATGTGATAGGAATCATAAACTTCATTGCAGTTCTCCTCTCAATCCCAATAATTGGTGCTGGAATTTGGCTAGCAACTTTACAAGCAGAATCATGTGTCAAAATCCTACAATGGCCAGTGATCATTTTAGGGATACTAATTTTAATTGTTGGTATGGCTGGTTTCATTGGAGCCTTTTGGAGAATCCCAATGCTTCTCATATTCTACCTCATTGCTATGATCATGCTCATTATTTTGTTGGGTTCTTTGGTGATTTTTGTGTATTCGGTTACACTTAGAGGACATGGGAATATTGAACCTAATAGGTCATATTTAGAATATCGTGTGGATGATTTTTCATTTTGGCTTCGTAGAAGAGTTAGAAGCTCAAATAAATGGGATGGAATAAAGAGTTGTCTTAGTTCATCAAATATGTGTGCTGAGTTGAATCAAAGTTATAGAATTGCTCAAGATTTCTTTAATGCTCATCTATCACCCTTGCAGGTAAATCCACTAGTTCATTAAATTACTTGATTTGTTTTCACCTAATTAACATAGTTCAATCCAATTAGTGTAACCTCCTTATTGGTTAGTAAATTAATGATTGGCAAGACAATGCGTATGTGAAGCTCTAAATAATGATTTTGAATCATAATGGTAGTTGTTTTGTGATTACAATTATGATTTATGATGAAATGGTAAACCATGATTTCAAAATCTCTTAAATCAAATTATTATAACCGCAATTGCATAGTATGATTTTGTACATTACTTTACGCTTTGAGCCTGTTTGTTTGAGTTTATCTAATGTGCACTTGCACTTGTGACACCGTTTGAAAAAACTTATGGAAACAACTTATCACATGTGTATAAGTTGTTTTCAGCTTATTTACATAAAACATCTATATGATAAACATGAAAAAGTAGTTATTAAAAAAACCATATCAATTTTGTACTTCTTTTAACTTCTAAAACTGTCCTCTAGTCTTCAATTTTTTTTTTCTTCTCATGCACCTAGCTAGTTCGGTTTCTCAAGAAAGCGTGATGTTCGATTGCAATTGTTTTACTTTCACAACCTGCAAGATCTTACATTCCCTTTTTATGACTTTTCTTGGTCATTAAGTAAATCATTCTTAAAGAAACCACTAATTATTAATTAATTCTAAGAACTCAGATTTATTGTATCAATAGAAAAAGTTGACCCTATATTCTTCACCCCATATGTTAGTACATATTCTTTTCCCCAAAATATATTATTCATCTTTAATCCTTTATTCCCTTTCCTTTTTTTTAACTTCTTTTGTACTTTCATATCTCATGCAGTCAGGTTGTTGCAAACCACCAACAAAATGTGGTTACACATTTGTGAACCCAACATATTGGATTAGCCCAATTAACACAAGTGAAGATATGGATTGCATGAAATGGAGCAATGATCAAACACAACTTTGCTATAATTGTGACTCATGCAAAGCTGGTTTGTTAGCAACTCTTAGGATAGAGTGGAGGAAAGCCAATGTGATATTAATAGTTACATTGGTTGCTTTAATTCTTGTTTATTTGTTTGGGTGTTTTGCATTTAGGAATGCCAAAACTGAGGAGCTCTTTCGCAAATACAAGCAAGGCTACACTTGAAATTAAAAGTTCGATTTGTTTTTTATATGTTGAAATTTTAGGAGATTAGATTATGAACATGGGTCATTTTGCTTTGTCTTAATTATTAATATTTGTAGTGAAGGAAATATATGAAGTTGATTTACAATGTATCGATTTGTCTCATATTGTTAGATTCTTAGGAATCCATCCACGGAAGAACTTCTATGCATAGAGAGAGAGAATATATTCGAATTAAAATTATATTATGACAGATTGCATAAGTTTGTGGTTACAATTGAATTTGTCTTGAATTGAATATATACACATGGATAGCTCATGGAGAGTCTCCAATGAAAATGATGGAGAAAATTAAAAGACTATTGAGAAATATCATTAAATACTAATATCAATTAATATTTTTAATTTACGTGACAATTTAAAATATTTTGATTGATCGTGCGTGCAAAATTATTTTTGATCGTCAATCCACTGTCATTAAATTTTTTTTTTTTATCTCGTAATGCCCTACACAAATAGTGTAAATTATATTTATATTCATATTTAATGTTTTCATTACTATTTTTCTATGATAATTAAAGTCCTGTCTTGTGTCCTTGTGAGTTAAGTTCAGTTGGTTGGGACAATGCATAATATATGTAATGTCCGGGGTTCAAACTCCGGTCACCACAAAAAAAAATCCCTACCATCATTAAAGTGCATACAAGGAGAAAAAGATAATCGGCCTCGATACCGGAAAAGAATCTTAGATGATTTTGGAATGTAATAAAGGTTTATGGTCTATAATTCCTTACTAAGATAAATAAACTATGATTTTTTCTTGAGGCATGAATTATGGAGCATTATAAGTACATTTGTCCCCAGGTACACGACCCCAACTATAGCGAGTTCCAAACATGTGCAAGCTCTTTAATTCCTATATTTCTAAGTAGGGTTTGGTAAATGTTATTTTGGTTATAAACACAAAAGCAACTCCACCACTAGACATCACATTGTAATGAGCTATGGGTTCTTCTTTGTAGATATTTGGTACAATCTCATCGTATATTATAAGTTTATTTTCATTAAGAGACAGGCAAAAAGAGTCAGCCATATTCCATAACGCTATAATTTAGTTAGAGCGTCTAAATTAGAATCTAACCTCTCCAATTTTTGTATTATTCCTCATTGTATTTCACAATCTTATCGTTGATGATATGAAGTAAAGTTCATTTTGTTAAAAAAATTGTACCTACGCGTAATATACAAATAGAATGTAATTTCTACCACAATCTCATTTTAAAATGAAATTTGCAAGCCAACAATGTTGATAAATGATTTGTACATGAATGGGCACAATGAAATTTTAAACTAGTGATGGTTTTGCATGTTCTTAACTTTAGCATTGATTTTTTCAACGTCTCGTTTTATGTCTGTTGAGCTTGAACACATGAATGCTAAAGTTGTCTATTATAAATTTATAATATTTTCGGCATGGTTTTGCATGTTCTAAATCTGTCCAAGGAGTTACACTTTGTGATATAAATAAGGTTGTCAGATTCTCATATAAGGAGGGTCCCCATCTAAAATAAGTTGGGGGAAATTGTGAAATCAGGCCTTTTTAAAAATGACATCAACAAGCCTAATTGTGAATGTATTTATTTATGTACTGAAAACTTCTATTTCAAAAAACGCTTCTGCGCTTATAGTTTAACAAGAATGTGTGTGTTCTTGTATATGATAATGAGGTTTATAACTATAATTAACTGCCGTTTGAAAGCCGACAGTAGTTAATTACCATCAAAGACATTTTTATCAGTTTGAGGTGTCAATGAGAAAACATTATGTTTTAAAGAGCAATTTTCATAATTGAGAGTGTATGAGCCCCCACTAAAGTTGGGTCGCAATCGTGGCCCATGGGAATTTAGAAGAGTTTGTGACAAGCAAAAAAAAAGGTGATTTATGCTCTTTACCCAACACGTTTTGCTCATTCTCAACTGAAATTTCAATATTACCTCTACTTGAGTTAACTCACGCTACGTACTGTTTTAATGGCAGACAAAACCTCATTTTCTCATTTCTCATTTAAAATCTTAAAATCTCTCTCCAATCACCCAAATCCAAAATTCCTTTAACTTCAAATCAAACAACACTCCAATAACAAGCAAGTTTTCATAATCAAACACCATTAACCTTTTTATGTTTATATGTTAGATTTTTCCTCTTAAATTAGAATTTTTTAGTTTTAGAGTTTGTTTAAATTTTGATTTTTTTTGGCAAGAAATGATACAAGTTAATGACTTATATTGCTTAACTGTTTAGAGGTTTGCATGTTTATATTGTAGTTATGAGTTTTAGGGTTTATGTATATTTGCACTCCAAGTGTTTGATGAAATGTTTAAATGAGTTATTCATTGATTGTTTAATTTCTTAAGGTGTAAATCTGAAACAATGGACCGTCATTTGTTCAAAGCTCGAGTACGTTTCAACAGTGGAACCCGTCATTCGTTCAAGGTCTGGGTCGATATCACAAGGATCTCAAGGATCAACTGAACAAAATCAAATAAGAACTCAGCCCCGGAGACACAAGGAGGGTGGAGGACCTTCAGTATGCACGTCTTGGATATTTGTAGGGCCAAAGATAATGCTGACGGACGATGAATGCGTGAGGACCATGTTCTCCAGACATTATCGGAAACGCATGTTCCCGGTAATTGAGTTTGAAGCTACGTTGCTGAGATCACCTGAAGATATTCTCAATAGTTTGATTCTGCCAAAAAATTATGTTTAGGTAGTGTCTTTATTTTGTTGAAATTTAAATTAAATTCTTGTTAATTTTGCTAAAGATGTTGGTATTGAAGTGTCTTATACTGAATGTAGTGATTTGCAAGCCCTTTGAAAAGTCAAAAGAATAAGAGAACACAACATGTATTCAGCAGAATCAGCTATATAAGTTTTCAAATCGAATTCATTCATATAAGATGAGTGTCACAGAAGGGAATGCACCTCTAAGGGGTTCTTCTGAATTGGATAGTGCTCCTTTGTCAATTAAAACTAGTTAGTTGACAGGGCAGTAAGATTCAATTCAAAAAAACCTCTTGGAATGCATTCCTTTATGTGATGACAGGAATGCACCTCTAAGAGGTTTCTTTGAATTGGATCGTGCTCCTTAGTCAATTGAAACTTGTCAGTTGGCAGAGCAATAAGATTCAACTAAAAGTAACCTCTTGGAATGAATTCCTTTCTGTGATGACTCATCTTATATGAGGGAATTCGATGTAATAACCTATAGAGTTGATTTTGTAGAATACATGTGTTGTGTTCTCTTCATCTTTTGAATTTTCATAGGGCGCTTCAAATCACTACGCTAAGTATACGACACTTCAATTCCAACATTTTCGACAAACTTTCAAGAATTAAATTTAAATCCAACATCACGATGATACCACATATTTTTAGAGAGAATGTAATGTAATTATTGTAATGTAGATGAAATTAAAACTAAATATAATTGTGTATTTTTTTAATTGATTTTGGGTAATTGTGTTACTTTATTCGAATTTATTTATTCAATACGCAACTTTTATTCGACTTGAATTTTTTCGAATTTATTTATTTAATACACAATTTTTATTCGACTTAACTTTATTTGAATTTATTTATTTAACACGCAAATTTTATTCAAATTCACTCTGTCCTTAATTAGTCTTTATTTGAATTTAATTATTTAATACGCAACTTTTATCCGAATTCACTTTATTCGAATTTATTTATTAAATATGCAATCATAAAATAAATGCAAAAATAAAGGAATAAAAATAATAGACATAAAATCTCATTTCATTAATATAATTGATACATTTACAATAAGGAATAGGAGTTGGGGTAAAACTAAATCTGGGGTAAAAAGAAAACCACAAGAAAACCAATCTCCCTCAAATTATCCAATACGCAACTTTATTCAAATTTATTGAATTCTCAACTTTATTATAATTTATTCAAATGCACCTTTATTCAAATTTGTTCGATACCAAAATGCACGGCATATCAAAAAACATAAAAATAAAACATCCAACAAATCAAGACATTACAAGTCATTACATTTAATCATCTCCCTCCTCACTTAAGTCAATTGGGTTGTCCTCGACAGTTCTAGGGGCACCTGCTTTTGGTTGCGGACCAAAATAACAGGTCTTCCCCTCCGTCTCATCTTGTTGAAATTGTACACTGGCACATTCGCCTTGCTTTTTTGTCTGGTTTCTTCACATTCGATCTTGTGTCATGTCACAGTCGATTTTGCTTTATTCTTCTCACCCTCTTTTTTAACTGAATATCACCCTGATTCTAAGACATATCTACAAAATGCAAACATCGGATCAAAACCTACTCTAATCCTAAATTTTTTACCACAAACTCCTAACAATTTCAAAATCCTAACAATTTCTATTACAATTCAATCAGTTATACTCTGATCAACATCTAACAATTCAATCAAATCATAAACATCTAACCCTATAAAATCAAAAATCAACAAAACTTAAATATGTGACAATTTATCCAAAAAAAAAATCTAACAATTCAATAAAAAAAAAAAAACGAATGCAATAGGATAATAAGCACTTGCTTGATTTTATGATTGTAATTGACGTTGAATGGCTTAAGGTTGGAGAAAATCGTAACAATGGAGCTCAAAACCGCAACAATGGAGTTTTCGAAATTCCTATGTGTTGTTCTGTTTTTATAACACAGCATCGACAGTTAACTGCTGATGGAACCTCGATAGTTAACTGCCGCTGATTCATTACATCGGTAGTTAGCTGCCGCCGGCTTATTACATCAATTATTAACTATCGAAATATCATTTTGATCATTTAGAGATGTGTTTCAGCGTTATTGTATCAACAACAATTTTCATAACAAGTTGACTAGGCGTATGGCAACGTTGCTTCTTCTATTACGTTACGTTATTACAATAATAATTGTGGCTATATGACTTTATGCGATTAATTAACTGATGAGACGAAGATGCAAACTCTCTTTCAACAAGAGGTCATGTTCAACTTCCACGTACTACTATACAATATGACAAAAGCTTCCACCTCAACTATTAATATATTGTAATTAACTTCTATTAGAAGGTAAATTCTATTGTACATTCAAAAATTTGAGTGTATTGGTACACCAAATCAATAAATTAATAGTTAAATGTGTTATTTTTTGAAGAGAAAAATTGTTTTCTATCACTTATAATTAAATCTTATTTAACAAAAACGTCAACGAAATAAAATTTAATTTTTCTGAATTTTTAGTACTCAAGATAGAGAATTTTGATTTTTTTTACAATAAAATGTAAAAAATTAGTATGATTTTTATAAACAATAAAATGATGTTTTTTCTTATGAAATGATATTTTCTAAAATATAAATATCAACAAATAACTCTTTATTCCATAAAAATAATAGTTAATATAAAGATTTTTGAAGTAGGAGTACCGGTACACCTTAATTTGCGGGTGTACCAGGAAGTTATGATGATTTTTGTTTTATGCGTATTACATTTTATCGACATCAAATTTAGAACTTAGAAGTGAAGAAATATCGATGTTGCATAGCGTGGCATTGAAAAATATATGATATTTTGTCATTGCAATTGGCACTATGTTCAAACTGTATGGACGATACCTTCTTGGCATTATGTTTGCGTTGAATTTTTTCATCAAAGATAATTTCTTTTTACTTTCTTGATTTGTATTGAGGCTACCAAGTGGACCACGTACATGATGAAACGAATTTGGTTCATGTTTAATTTATTTACTATATGTTTGGTTTCATTGCTTTTGAATGATACAAAATTGACTTGCATAAGAAATTAGTCAGGGTAAACGAGGATTGCACGGTAACTTCGAGCATTAGGAATTGCCCCCAAGGTACATAGGAATTTCCTCCTATAGGACCCCATGGTCTAGCATATTTCCTTCGTAATGACTTTTTGTTCCCTCAACACAAGATTATTAAACCCTAACGTTGTAATGACATGCATAACTCATTAGGTTTTTGTTCGCTCGACACAAGATTGTTAAACCCCAACAATGTAATGACATGCATAATTCATCCGGTCATATTGATTCTGGAAAAAACCTAAGTCACACTTTGAATAAAGATATAGCTTGAGATGATTTTAGAAAGAGTAACTTGCCTCATTTTATAATAAGTTGATTTTGTAAGAATGAGTTAGATCCAATATATAAAATATAACACGATGTTTAAATCTAACTATTAATGGACTCCACATAATATTATTAAAAAATGATGACACGTACACCTAGTGGCGGAGCCATGAATTTTTTAGAGTCTGAAAAAATAAAACAATGATAAGTTTTAGTGACAGCTGCAACCGTAGATAGAGGTCCATAATGTTTTTAATATGGTCTCTTTAGAATTACCTACGGTTTTTCCGTAGGTAAAGGTGGAAAACACGTAGTGACAGCCATTTGGCAGTTACAGACAGATTTAGCTACGGAAATTTGTCCTATAGTGACGGATTTTGACCGTCAATAAAAGTCAAATTTCTTATAGTGATACAAAGAAAGTATGGGTTGAGCCCGGACGCGTGCCCAGGCTAGCTGGGTGGTAAATCCGCCCCTGCGTACACCTTCCTCTGTCATTTTTGGTTACTCCTAATTACATTTCACATATCTTAGCACACATTCACATTCACATTATAGAACACAAGTATAAAAATATTCTCTGAATCAGCTCAGCTGTATTATTTCTTACTCTTGATAACAGAAGCTTTTCATATGTGTACTTAATTTTGTGAAGAAAAGTTATAAGAGCACCAAGTGGAATTTGAATTAGTTACGTGCCCTACTTGGTTGTATCATTTTTTGCTATGGGGTCTCTAGGGCTCCACCAAAGCACTTCGTGGCCCAAGTAAATGAATGATAGCTACTACTTGGCTTATTCTTCTTATCCATTTTATATGCATCTCCCATGTCCTCATGTCCATATTGAACTTACTTAATACTCTAGATTTTCTTTCTTTGTCGATTGTATAGTAGTTGTTTGATTGCATATGTACTCATACACCAATCTATATCATAACTTATTATTGTATATTTGGATGGATGTGCTGTTGAATAGAATTATGTAAAATATATTATTTGGCTCTACGACGATTTCTTACTAAATTATTTGGTTCTACTTTAATTTGAAATAGAAGTAATTTATGTTTGGCTAATTTACTCTAAATGTAATTTATTTAGACATAAAGAGAAGGTGGTATAATTTTTTGAACTTTATGTGAAAGTTATTTTTATCCCTTTAAGTCAAACTGAGATTTGAAGACAAAATGATTTTGCCTTACACAAACCAAGCATCCGTATTTTTGCTATATGGAATTTGATGAGGGAGGCAAAATAAATTCCATTATAAAATTAATTTAAAAAATTGACTTGTATTTTAAAATGATCAGTTTAAAAATGCTAATTTTGTCAAGATAATAGAATAAAATTACTTTCTGTTGATCTAGTCTAAATTTATGGTTGGACTTGGTGTGGAACCAAAATGAATCTCAAGCATATAGCATAGTATGTTGCATAATTTTAATCTAGCTGAGTATCATTGATGCACATTACATTGAGTTGCATGGTTTTATAAGCTAAACTTGTGAGAATTTGACATTGCTTGGAGTAGAAGCTATAGAAGTTTTCGTGTGTACATTATGACTACAAGTTAGCATGCGATGGGGTTTGTAAGAGACGGCTGTTTCAAAACATTATCAAAATGAAGGATGTGTACAACATCCTTAAAAGGTCTTAATTCACATTTCTTAAAATTAGTTTCAATTACCCACTTATATTTTCAGCTTAAAAGTGTACTACATATAAGCATTTAATCAAACCTTTTTTTTTATCTAATCAATGTTAAATGTCAATTACTTACACATGAATAGTAGTCAAATGGAATAAGCTGCGCCACTAGGCCTTTTTGGATGATAAAATCAATCCTCGTAAACACAATATTCATGGACCTAAGAGACACGACATTGCTATGCATGACCCTTTGAACTCTATGTACAAGCTCAACAACCTATGGTGCTAGAAAACCGAAAGTGTCAAAAGCAAATGGTATAAAAGCATGTTGATTGTCAGAACACGCTTTCTCATGTTTCGCAATTTTGCTTAACGCAGCTTTTAGGGTTGCATGTCCAACCGTAAAAGTCTCAACCCGTAATCCAACAAGTGGTGAAACCCCAGTCAAGTCCACACATGCATGTCTTTCTCCTACCCATATGTACATGCATAACATCCGTAGGCCGAAGTGTCGATCTTCTATCTAGTGGATCAGTCAAGAAGTTCACATGCGCCTCTTTCTTCAATGATACTCCCGCCCGCCTAAATATATCAAAAAGTATATCCATAACAAAGTTATGCCTGTACTTAAAATGGAGAAGCTCCTTACAGTGAACGACATGCTCCCCAAAAGTAATTAGGCACGTCTTACGACAAACAAGGCACACCTCATCAATAGGAAATAGTGGAATCGTAAGGCGACATCTAAGGATAGTATGGTACTCTATTAGTGACATATGCTGACCTAACCCATCAATCAGGATAGCTAGAAGAAAATCTTGAGCATGTGCTGCTTGCAAACATGCTAAAACCGCCTTCTGTCTCATGGTCATGTCAAACTTAACTTCCATATCTTAAACACTTTTACTAAAAAGAGCACTCGTCAAAACATGTTGTGCTTTAGGAGGGATGGTGTCCTTGTTAATAAAACTGTTAATGTCAAAATCTGGAATCTTACCACGAAGACTTAACCAAATACTCTTAATCTTTTAAGAGAAATTCTTAGGTGAACTCTCACCCAACATGTCATCCTTACACCCATCCAATTAAAACACAACACCTCATCAAAATAATTATAAAAAAAAATCAGATTCCTTCAACAACAAAAAAAATCAGATATTTCCTTCTATCATCTCCCCACTCTTCCGATGATTTCCTTTCGTTTTAATTTCTCTCTCCAACAATGGTGAAAGCCCCATCCCCCTGTGTAATCGTTGAATTTCTTACTCAATAGGGATATTGAAATGTAAAGTAGGACTATGGTTTCACAATTTGAATCTATATAAATTTAAGTTAAAATCCTTAAAAAAAAATTAACTAAAAAAATGTGAAAAAAATAAACCCAAAGCAAAAAGTTAGTTTGTTGGTGTGATTCACAACACTTATCCTGACAGCATGTTATCTAGTAAAAGTTGGGAACATTTCTGTGTGTTGAAATGAAAGGAAATTAATCTGCATGATTTCTCAAGAAAAAATTGGTGCGGTGATTAATCAGTTTAAGAAAAGTGGGGAGAGGAGAGGAGAGGAGAGAAGGAAATTTCTGATTTTTTTTTATATTATTATTATTTTGATGAGGTGTTGTGTTTTAATTGGATGAGTGTAAGGATGACATGTTGGATGAGAGTTCACCTAAGAATTTTTCATCTTTGTAATTCTCAAGTTGACAAATGAAAACCTGGATTCTTATTTTGGAAAGAGTCATGTTATCAACTCTTGTAACACCATGTTGCCAACACTCTTAATCTCGTTTTATATCATTGTCAAATACTCTCTTCTTTTTTCTTTTGTTTTTTTACAATTCAAATAATTTTCTAATTATATTGCAAGGAACAAAATAATGTATCAGTTTAATATGTGTATTTTTATCATTAGATAATCCGCATTATTATATTACGGTCACATCCTTCTAACAAATAACCTCTCAAAATAAAAACCCTTCTAAATTCTAATAAATAAATATTTCAAGTATTATGTAATGTGTTGTCTCACATTTTGGTAGATGAATTTAACAACAAAAAAAAAGTTTGTAGGTGGATCAATATTCATAAACAATACATTAACTAACTATAGCAATAATTAATGTGTCTAACTATACAATAACCCAACCTCTGGTTAATTAAGTTGAAGAAAAAACAAAATACCTAACTATGATATAATGTGGCGGCGTACATATTTGACAATGAATTATGAATACATAATGAAAATTCCACGTCGGATTGATGTTAACAGAACAAGTATTTTTTAGGACATATATATATAATTATTTTCTTTTATGGTGGAGATGTTCACATAAATTGTTCATGAAAGAATGTCACAAACGCTTCATGGAAAATGACTAAACTTATAATTTTATCTAATTATATATCCATTTTTTTATAGTATTAATTATATTTAATTGTAATATATAGTAAAGTAGGTATTCTTGGCAACCTGAAACAATAAGAACCAATCAAACCTAGAAAACACGGCCCCAAGGGACCCACTTTAGGGGATGATGAAGTATATGATAGTGTGGGCAAGAAAGAGGCTTTCTTTTGCTTTAACCACCATAATCAGCACCATCATCCTATATATTTTAAGAGTTATTAATCAATGACATCATAGCTTAAGAAATTTAATCAAGTAGGACCCATCTTCACTTATAGCTAAGGGAACAAGAAATATGTGACTCTATCTTTTATTGAAGGGTGCTTATTAATTTGACTTGTACATCATGATAAAGAAATGCAATTCCATATCATACATGTAAAGTATTTTTCTTCTCCAAACCAAAAAAGGATAACAAGTGTGTTTAGACTTTAGAGTAAGGTGGAGATGGTAAATATGTTGTGTAAAGTTGGGGAACACTTTGGGAAAAGGTTGTCAAGTTGGGTAAGTGTTTGATTGGATTTATCTTTTGTGAGCATAAAAAAATTCTTTATATGTAAAATTATGGACTATAAGATCGACTTTAACAAAAGTTACATTTTGTAGCTTCATAAAATTATGGTGGTCAACAATCTCATTGTTTTTTCACTTATTGAAAATGGATTTGATAATTCGAAATTTGACCAAAATATAAATAAAGTCTACGATAATTGTTTCTGTTAGAATTTTAACCGGAGTTTTCTCTGACAATACTTCCTTAATCTTTGATTAGTAATAGTAAGAGCTCATTAACATTCAATTGAGCCAAATCACTTTGTTAATTTTAAAGTTGACATTCAAATATTTGCTTACAAATTCTCTCAAAGAAAAAAATATTTGCTTACAAACATGACTTTCAATTTTTAATTGATTGTTGAAGTTATTCTTACGTGAATTTATCCAAACATATATTTTTTTACGTGTTATTTAAACATATATGTTGAATCTTTTTGTCAATATATATTTGTGTATACCCATCCCCTACTTTCACATTCTAGTAATTAATGCGTTCCTACGAGGCTGCCACAGTATATAGTTGGTAGAAAAAACAAAATAATACAGCTTGAGATTATTCGTTGCATATGCCACTTTGATGGACATAAATAATTTATGAAAAATATATGCTTTGGTTATTTTTTGCTTGTTATTTCCGGAGCATATATATAAAGAAGGGATCAAGTTTTTAAAATAATAAGATACAATTTTTTTTAAAAGCATAAAGAGATACAATTGCATATATGTTGATATTTATGGGGGTACAACTTGAAGGGGAAGGTTTTTGATGAACTTAAATTAAAAAAGTTTCGATTGCTTTTTTGGTAGATACGTACTTTTAAAAGTTACTCTTGTTTAATACCATACATGAAAAAGGAGTGCCGTTTAACATGGGGAAATAAAAAGATTCATTCACTATAATCCAATCAATTCCTTCTTAGCCATTACTCCGTAGTATATATTATGCCTTTTTTTACCAGCAATATGAACTTTTCTTATCAAATAGTTTGGTGATTAAATTCACGCACTTTATGTGTGAAGAAAAGAGAATTTGAGGTTCTAACTTCTATGTATGCAAATAATGTCTTTGATTGCTTCCAATTGAGTCAATTTTTTGATTGTTATACCCAAAATATGTGATGTGAGTGGATCCACTCAACAATGAGCGTTGGTTGAGAGAGTCGGAGTGGTGATTGGTGGAAATTAGACTGGTGATCAGAGTGATGGACATACCACTCATAGTAGCGTATTAGCACTAAAACAAAAATGAGAACCATAAAATTTATGTGTGGTTTTGAGATATAAACGACGATTATACCCAAAAGTTTCGATTATTCCAACCAAATTTTATTAGACCATGTTTTATTTTAAAATTTAACTTTTAAAACCAAAAATAAAATAACTTACAACAGTTCATGGTTCAATCCATCAACTTAAAAGTTAGTCTAATAATAGGTTCAAACGACCGAAAGATCCTAATTATGTTGAATTTAAAAAATGAAATAAACTAGTTGAGATCAAAATGCCATACACCCATACCAAAACTCCCTAATTTTTTTTGGTGGTGTCTCGCATTCGAACTTTAAACCTTGCATAAGTTATGTATTATCCTTATCAACTAAGTTAAGCTCACACGGACCCAAAATTCTCTAAATTAGCACGATAATATCATGATATTTAAAATAAAATAAAAAAACTAACACACATGACAAGATACATCCTTTCTCCGTATAGCACACAACTCACAATGTTGATGAAAAACTTTTTTACCCGCAAACAAAATAGTAAAATCATCTAAAACTCACACGCAATTAAAGTTATTATGATATTTAAAAAAAAAAAAAAAAAATCGGTCAAAATTCGTTTTTTCTCATTTGTCCAAAATTCTTTATTTTATTCTATATGAATGAAAATGATGCACACTACTCTAGTAATTTCAATGAAAGAAAAATCATGTTCACATACCTAAGTTGATCAAAACGGCTAAGAATTATTATACATTTTATAAATTTTCATACAATTTCTTACACACTAAGAAACAATAACGAATTAAACAAATCACAATATAATTTGCATATAATCTTGACCATTCTATATCAGGTAACATTTTAAATTACACCATTCAATCCCAGATTCTGACCTTTGATTGAAGCTCTTTCTCATTTGAGAGGTGACAAATACATTTCTGACTAGTAAATTTCATTACCATATTCCGTAATTAAATTCTGCAAAAAAATTCAGACAACATTTTTAGGTTGATTCCATTCCCACTATCCTGGACTATTCCCATAGACACGTTGCTAAGCTTGGAAAATTCTCAAACAATGACACTACACCACTTGTGCACTTGCCCAAAAACCCACGTATGCTTTTTGCATCTCACATCCATGAGTTGATGACCACTCAAGTTAGATTCCAAAAACCTTCCTATTTTAGCAACAGGACAAGACACTGTGGCCTACAAATAAGGGAAAGATCAATTTTGATCACAACAGTTAAATAATGATCAAATGTTAACCCATTTAAGATTAGTCCGGTTGTTGACTTTAGATCTTGAAATTTGACATCTGAAAGTTTCAGGTTTGATTTTAGATTTCTCGTGTTAATATTGATAGACAAGTTCATACAGAACTTAGCTCTAACTTTAGATGAGACTCTGCAAGTGGGCCGTAAGATTAATTCTTTTAAATTAGTCGATTTTTAAACCAGATGAAAAAATTGATGAAAAGCTAACCGTTTGATTAGAATTAAAGGAGGGTCCCAGTCAATCCAAACGTGTAATGCCACGAAGCCGCCCACAAAACAATTGTGTTTGATTTTTCCAGAACAAAAGGCGGCTAACCTAAACACAGTTTTCGAGAACAATAAGTGTTGCTTTACAGATATCCAATCACAACTCGACACGTGGAAAATACTGCGAACCCAACCTTGACCAACCCCACTTAAGACGCCGTTAAAAATGGGTCATGTCATTGTCATCACCACTGAAAATAGTTAAAACTGAAAATAAATTCACTGTATCATGATTGATTTTTAAAGGAAAAAAATTAGGTCATTATTTTATTAAAAAAAAAATTGAGGTAGGAGTCATCGGAATATTTTACAAAAAAAAAATAAAAATAGTTAAATCATATGAATGCCAATTTTTAAAATTAATGTCTCCCTTATGAAATTTAATTTCTTTAGCTAAATGAATCAATAATTATTTCTTTCATCATTTGATGTTCCTCATTTCAAAAAATAATAAAATATATAAAAAAAATCACATATTCTATCTTCCTTATTTTCATTCTCTAATTTTTTTTTATCTATTTTTCTTACTATTTTATCTTTTAATTTCGAAGAAAATATCAACATTACAAAGAAAACAAACAAGAGAATCGACAATAATTGTAGACACAAGATTTTATAAAATTTATCATTATTATTATTTCACAATTTCATACATAGATAGTCCATCTATATTTGTAAGAGTACACTGTCATTGTCACTTTACTATATCCACTATTTACATCCCCAAAACTTACACATAACTTACTCTAGAAAACCAACCTATACTATTGTCATTACCATCTTTAACTTAGGTCTAAAGGAACTTTTTGCTTATTTTCCTACACCATTCCTTTTTACCAAACTATAGTATCTCACAGATGTTTTATTTTTCCTAACCTTTTCCACTCCTATTGGATTTTTCCTATATACACAAACAAACACTATTAACATCAACACTTCCATCACTGGCCCTTTTCACCAAAAAGCTCTAGCAGTGGGACTGTTGAAGCAGCATAGAGACAGATACCTTAGATTTTTTTGTATCTATATTAAGGGCGAACTGAGATTCCCTTTAGTCAAGGGATTCTGCATTCACGTAGTCGGGACATTAGTGGTCGTTCAATCAAAATTGAAGTATCCAATCTTGACCGGACAATCACCGATGTTCCAACTGCGTGAATGCAAGGAATCTCTAACTGTAGGGGAGCTCGACTCATTAAGGGCATTATAGCAATAACCTATGATTATTAACTCATTTTAGTATTGCAGCACTAGTCCTCCCATTGGGGCGCGATGTGGAATTCCCTTTCTTCTTTTGGCTGATCTGTAATTGACTGTTGGTGGTGGTGTTGAAGGAGTGAAGCTTTGCACCTTAATGTTCTTCAGTCTTCCATGGCTGCAACTGCTGCTGTGTGAATCCTCTGAGTCTGATATCATTGAAGCCCGAGCTGACTTGTTCTTCTTCTGGAAATTCATTGAAGTTCCAACAATCTAGAATTCATAGTTGCATAGATTAGTATCCAATGCATAGACTCAAAAGTCAAAACAAGAATAAATTATCTTGACAAGTCAATAAAATTAAATTGAATTGAATGCAAAAGGGTCCATATTGAAATGACAAAATTTCAAAGGTTGGGTATAGGAACAAATTGAAAAGTTAAAAATAAACCTATATTAGCATTCATGATTATAAGCAAAGTCAACCCACTTTAAGTGCTAGCTTGAAAATAAAGCAAATAGTTTTTTTCTTAAAGAGATACCATTGATCAATATTTTAATTAGTGGATTGATAAAAAAAAATGAAAATAATGTTGAGTCTTGTGTTTTAGAGAATTACGGTCAAATGCAACTATTATAGACTATTCTTAGGAGGACTAATGTAGTTGATGTGACCTCAATGCATTAACATTGAGGTCTTGATAATATCCAAAATTGCAATCAAAACAAATGTGATCAATGCAACTTCAATCATAATATCATGAACAAATTGAAACTTCAAAATCTTTGATTTAACGGCCAAAAGTTTGGTGGTGGATTATTATTACTACTATTTTGGGAGTTAATCTTGTTCAAATGGTTAGAAGGGGAAGACATTATGTGAAGGAATGTAAAATTACCTTGCAGCCAAGAGAACAGAATCGAAAGGAATCGAGAAGGCTACGCTCGCAGACTTCACAGGTGTTGGTGACACCTTTTCCAGGCCTTGGCTGAGGCCTCTCATTCAAGAACACAACCCTTGCACTGTTGATAATATAGGTTTGAACACCTGTTATGTCCAACACTTTCTGAATCTCATTCACCCTAATCACATCATGGTATGAAGACCTCCTTATCTGTATCAAACATACAAAAAACAGAGATCATTAGAAAGGAATAACCATGTTATTGCATTGAATAGCTAAAACAATTTTCACTTATGCAACACTGAACTAGACACGGACACCAGACACAACAATGACACTAATTTATTGTCATCAATAATAATTTTAAAAATAAATAATTGAATTGATTGTAGTGGCAGACACCGACATTTGACACCAACATCAAATGCCAGTGTCTAACAGCAACATGTGTCGGACAGTGAACACACATTCAATCTAAACCATTGGTGCGTGGTGGTTACAAACAATAAATGGGAATTTATGGATAATTGGTTGTGTAGAAATTGAAAACAGCAAAAGGACCAAATCAAAAGGAAAAGTGATGGTTTTTCTGACAACAATAACAGGAACACAATAAATGTGTCAAAGGGTAAAAGAACAACAACTAAAAACAACAACAGTAAAAATTACAAAACATTGATGAATTCAATGGCTGTAACAAACCTGAATAGCACGATGATCTTTGTGGTAATTGAGGCAGAGTGAGCAAAGAGCACCATTCATACAATCCAAACAATACATATTGCACTCACTCTTGTGTGAATCAGCATGCAACTTGCATTGAACAAAGAAACGCTCTTTGAGCAAAGGTTTCAACCATGGTGGCCACCTGTTTTCCTCATCATCAGGTCCTCCAGCACCCTTCAAAAAATTTATCAAATTTTGAATCAGACCCACAATTCAAAATCACAAATAAAATCCAAATCATTGCATTCCCAATTTTTTCTCTCTAAATTTAACACTACTTTTCAAAGTTAAGTCACAAATAATGAAAACAGTACACACAATGAGAGTCTGAGCTAAATAAAAATAAAACTGAGTAAAAAAATTAAAATTTGAATCAGACCCAGAACTCAAAAACACAAATAATACCTATAATCATTGCATTCCCAATTTTTTTACAAAAAAATGGACACTAATTTTTCAAGTCAACTCACAAATAATGAACGCACAATGAGAGTCTGAGCGAAAAGAAAAACTCAATTTTGAATCAGACCCAGAATTCAAAAACATAATTAAAACCCAAAAACATTACATTCCAAAAACAAAACAAAAAATTAACACTAATTCTTCAAGTCAAATCACAAATAATGAACACACAATGAACGACTGAACTAAATAAAAATAAAATTGTGTAAAAAAATCAAATTTTGAATCAGACCCAGAATTCAAAAACACAAACAATACACAAAATCATTGCATTTCCAAAAAAAAAATCAACACTTGTTTACTAAATCAATTCACAAATAATGGACACACAAATACAATGAGAGTGTGAGCTAAACGAAAACAAAACATGTATTAAAAAATTGAAGAAAGAGTTTTGATTTACCATGATTCTTCTGTTTTTGGGCTTAATTTCACGGACAGTATCTTGATTTTCAAACGCCATCTTGAAGTTTTTGATTGGAGACACTAAAAATTTAGTGTATTTTTGTGATGAATGTGAGAAAGTGGGTTTATGTGTATGTGTGTGTTGTTTATTGGGAGAGAATAAAAATGTGTAGAGAGAGAGAGAGAGAGAGTGAAGTTTAGAACTATTTGAGGCGGTGAAAGAGGGAATGGGTTTTTGTAGAACTTTGAAGGCGGTAGTAGTAATGTGTTTTTTTCTAGAGAGAGAAAACTATGAGAGAGAGTGAGAGAGGGGTCATTCTTATCCTCATAAAAGTCTTCATAACCAAACCTAGCTCCAAACCAAAACCTAAAACCCAAACCAAAAGATACGTGTGCAATGAATCCACTACTACTTTGTTTTTTATGTTTTTTCTTTCATTGTCATATTCTCAGTCATTGGTCTTATCAATTTTTGTTGTTTTTATACTATAGTACTTTACTATATTTGATTATTTAATGGTTATGTTGCACCTCATAATTAGTGTTTAACACAATTATTTTATTGGATAATTGTTAATTTGGTTGTGGGTTTGGAGGCACACCTGGTTAGACCTCTTGTTTAGTTAAATATACTCTAGCTAAGTTGGCTTATGTATTTGTTTTTTTCTCTTAATTTATTTGAATTTTTTGTTTAATTCGTATACTTTAGACTTCTCTAGTATCCTAGTTCAAGTTGTATTGGTTATTAGAGAAAGACTTGTTTGGACACAAACATTTAGACACATTATTTAAACACCCACATACATAAGTATATTTTATTTAATTATTTAAAAAAAAATATTATTTAATTATTTTCTCTCTATATATTTTTTCAATTATGTATGTGTGTTTAAATCAAGTGCTTAAACTTTTGTGTCCTTTTCTCGGTTATTATTGATATTGAAATAGTTTTATGTATGATGAAGTGTTTTTTTAAGCAATATATGATGAAGTGTTAACTTAGTGTTTGTTTGGTTTCCCGATGAATCATCGTCACTGTACATTTATAGCCCCTTTCATAGCAGTTTTTTAAGCTTCAAATGTTAGCTACAATCTAGTGTGTGACTTTAATACGGTCACACCATGATATTTCAAAATACCAAATTCACATTTAGCTATCTTGTGATCTTATCTCTCAACTTAGGTATATATGGATATATTTTTCATGTATGTGCGTAAATACATATATAAAAAATCTTCAGCATTGGAAGATGTTATGACTATATAAATAAGTTTTAGACTCAACATAAAGAAATTATTGAGGCAAAATCCTTAATTAATTTTAAAGATAATAAACTTTTATGATCAACAAATTAATGGACTTTGATTAATTTCTTGGTATTTAACTTGTGCTCTTGAGTGTTTAACTAAGACAGAAATAAGGTTTAAATCATACCAAGATACAATAAATCAAGAACATTTGAATTCATGATTTAACTCTGAGGTCAGAAAGTTAGATCAGAATGTCCAGCTTTGCACATGCTTACTTTATGAACAATACAGTAGGTGAAAAACAAAAAGCAAAAGAATAAAGAAAATCTTCTCTCACTCAATCAGAGTTAGACACGTATTGGGTTTGGTATTCTACACGAACCACACAATCCTTCAAAGCATGGGCATGAAGATGCAGAATCCACTTTATCTCTCATGCACAGCTTCCAAGGCAAATTTGAGAAAGTATTATCCAGCAACATTATGATGTATGTGGAAAAGCCACTGCTTATGGATATCGCCCAGAAAATCTCATGAAACATGATGAACCCAGATGAATATCATGATGAACCTAGATGAAGATCATCAAGAACGCAACAACATTCTGATGTATTCTCAAGAATACAACAACATTCTGAAGTTCAGAATGTTTGCCCAGAATTTCAAGTAAAAGTCAGTGGAGCCCAGGACACATGGCATAACATCATTGATCAGCCGCCAACTGCTACAAGAGCCCAAGAACTCTATAAATAGAAGTGAAAGGCTCAGCATTGCTTGCACCATTGCAAAGCATACAAGAAAAACAACTTAAGATTGTTTTGAAGCTTTAGCATCTGAATTGATCATTGAGATTTCAAATTGTCTCTTGAAATGTAAATCAATTTTCTATTATCTTGTTAAAGATAATTTCTCCCTTCATTCTTCTCTTGTCTGATTTTAATCATTCAAACTCCATACAAATTGTAAACAAAGTCTCATCTAGTTTTAGGGGTACTAAAGTGTTAGTTTGAGCAAAGGTTGTAAGAGTCTAAGTGGCTAACTTAGCAAGAAGGTGCACGCCTGTTGGGGCTTAGAGAATACATGTGTTGTAATTGTTCAGGTGAACAAAGATTGTAAGATGCAGGATTTGAGAGGTTATCTCAAGCATCATAGTGAAAACTCTCACAAGATTGTGAGGAGTGGACTAGCCCACATTGGATGAACCACTATAAATCTTTGCGTGTTCGTTCTCTCTTTCCTATACTCTTTAATTTCAGTATACACTACACACACAAACACATTTATTTTATTAAGCAGTTTCTGCACAAGAACTTCATAACGTTCTGAAGTCATTTCACTAACTTAACCATTCCAGGTAAACAACTTGAGAATTAATTTTAAGTTACAAGATAATTTTTAAAGGGTCACAATTCAAAGCTCCCTCTTTCTTGTGACTATTTTATCTACTTCAAAAATATATTTAAATATATAGATCATTGAAACTAGACATAGCTTTTCGTTATGTTTGATTAATCATATGTTAGAATATTTTCTCATATAACACAGGATAGCATTTTGAATTTGAATATTTCACTTAATACATAAAATATAACTCAACATTTTTTTTTCAATTTTATTCTCTTTTCGTAGATTTAATTTGGCAATCTGTCTGGCAATATCAGCCAACTAAGACATATCTCGAAGTTCTTGGCTAACCATTTTCTTTCGAAATACAAACTTAAGGCATGTTGTAGCCATTTAAACTAATTCATACTCAAGAATCATTGTCATACATCTAAAATTAATAAATCTAAATCTATTTACGTAATCATCTAATGATCTATCATCTTTTCTTTGAATCTTGGTCAACTTGATGATATTTATTATGTTCATTTCTCCACTAAAGAGTTGTTCATGAAATATGGTTTATAACTGCCCCTAGTTTTGGATCGAATTGGGTGGTAAGGTGGTGAACCAAATAAAAGCATCATTACTTAAAAAACTAGGGAAGTATTTCATTTTTAACAATCCATCAATTGCAATATCCCCATATTTAATTTGATTCCTAGCCATATGTTATATTGTGGATTCTCCCGATTCGCCATAAAACTTGGCAAATTTTAGAAGTTTATTTCCTTGAGGAAGTTCTATTTGCACAACAAAATTTGGAAATGGAGACAAAGTAAGGTTTGTTCACATATCCCACATTGAAATTGTGTCTGTTTAAGGCTTTTCGGTCGAGTTCATCTTTGCTCCATTTAGGTGTGCTCAATTTATCCCATTCCAAGGCATAGATGTATGACACGTGGCAAAAGCAAATTCAAGGGCTGAGATTAAATAGTATAAAATAATGTTTTATATAATAAATACTGAAAATACACTTCTCTTTCTCTCTATAACATATCCTTCCACCTCTCCATCATCATAACTGCTCCGCCCTTCTCCTCTCCGGCACCGTCACCGGCACCCCCTTTCCTCCCACCCCAGCACGATTCTCTTACATCTAATTTTACAACATACTCTCCATCTACAAAAACATAAAAGAACCTCATATTTGCCGGTTATTTGTGTTGAGTGGGTATTTGACCATGTTATTGAAATTCTGAATGTGAATTTGTTTTGTATTCATTGATTCAATTGTTATAAGGTTCATACTATAACTATGTATAGAATTCTCTAACTCTGACTAACTCAACATAGTTGTAACTAATTCAATAGCTGGCACATGCGCCAACTGTCATGTCTAATCACTAAAAATCTTTCAATACATGGGCGGTTTATAGGACTGTAGGTTGTTGTATATTGTTTCGTCTATGTGGGCAGAAGTGTTGTGCTTCAGTTTGCTACCTTTGGTTTTCTTTTATAGCTTTGGGAGGGTCTGTTGTTGTGGGACTTTAATTTACGTTAAGGAGCATTTTTTCTATCTGGGCGTGGTGGTTGGGATCATCGTTGGGATGGAAGGTAAGTGACGGCATCGGCAGCAAGAGAAAGAGGAAAGGTAACGATGGAGTTTATTTGAGGAAGAAGAATACCATAGACCAGTCTTTATTTTAACATTTTAATCTCAGCCTTTGAATTTGTTTTTGCCACGTGTCATACATCTACGCCTTGGAATGGGATAAATTGAACACATCTAAATGGAGCAAAGATGAACTCTTTTCGGCCATATCTTTAACTTGGTACCCCTCAATGTTTTGTCTAACTTGGTGGACAATGTTGTCTACATTTTGATTTCGATTGACTATGATTACATTTCAAAGATCTACTCTAGAAACTCGAAAAGTTAGTGGATCTGAATCCTCCTTTCATTAACTAGGTTATTTTTTATAAATTGGTTAATTAATTTTCGATCATTGGATTTAAAATAATAGTCATTTGATTGATAATTGTATTCATCACTTCATGATTACTATCATCTATTTGATGTTTAAGGGATTGCAACATGGTGTTAGTAATAGAAGGATTCATATGATTTGAGATATAAATGTGTACATTGTCATCTTGACTACTTCTTACATGGTCTAATTGGATTCCAACTTCTCCTATCCGGAAGGATCCTGGAAGATTATTTACCAAAACGAGAGGAATTTGTATTGGTGGTAATCTATAAGGATGTATTGTGGTATATAAATTGATGAACTCTCCACATATAACATGTTTCAATTTGATTAATATTCTCAGGCATATTTACCTTTTGTTAATTTTCATTTGAATTATTATATTGTTAGCATTTCTTCTTATATGAGGAGGCATGCTATATATTATTGTTGTTTTGTTATAGATTTCTGATAACTAGAAATTTGACACAAAGTATCTCAAATTAATGTTCCACTAGGTGTGCTAATTTGTTGGTTCGAAGAGTGTTTTAGCCAAACAAATGGACTCAATAGATCAATCTAGGATTTGAGTCAGATCCTTACAAAAGTTCTTAGTTGATAGGTTTACAATAAAAAACACGTAGTCGTGAATTGAAGAAATGTATGAGCTTTTTAATTTATATAAAAAGGAAAAAAGATAAAGGAAAATATAATAAAGTGCACAAGTGTGAGAAAAAAGAAAGAATATATATAGGGTTTTGCTAGAAGCCATCCATGAAGTTGTCTTTTAGCAACCCATACCTCAAGGTGTGATTTTCACTTTTTAGTTATAACTTTGCTAAAAGACACCTTCATAAAAATTAGTTGGTGTCTTTTAACAAATGCTCATAGAATAACTTGCTAAAAGACACCTTCAGAAAATGTGTCTTCTAGCAAAACCCATACACACACACACACACACACACACACACACACACACACATCATAGGTGAAACTCATACGTCTTTCTTTTAACATTGGCAGTAAGATTATTATTATTCTGTGTAGTCAGATGTATTTTTAGTAGGCATAATTTTGTTGAACATAAATGAGCTCTTTTGCATGGAGTTTGATTTTACAATATATAAACAAATATTAAATTAACTAACTTCTAAGTTGCATGGATTCCTTGCATAATGGTGTAAGCTTAAAATGTGTGACCTAATTATACCTTGGGTCTTCCAACATCAAGGCTCATCAGGAATAAGACAAGAATGCCCAATAAACAGGTCAAGCCAAGGTATAGCAAGGTAACCACCTCGCCATTCCATGTTGTGTAACATAAGATCTGACCTCCTCCACCACTTTGTAAGAAATAACACCTCATAATGGTGTATAAGGCATAATAACGATCTCCCACATCATACTAGAATCACCTCATTCTACCTCGAACATCACTAGAGCATGCACACTCCACTCTTTGAAAGTGTAACTGCCTTTGGGATAACCGTCAGGTTATTCCTATATTTTGGGACCTTAATTGAATTGGATAAATGTCTTCCCTTATCTTGAAGTTAATTACAGGGGATTCACTTAAACCAGATAGGTGTCATCGCATATCTCGGGTTGGTTACTATGATATTCGAATTAACCTTGTAACAAACCATGTTATAGTTAAGAAAAGAATGTATCAACAACCAATAAGTCTCATACCATATACATAATTGTAAATAGGGGGACTCTCCCTCTAGTATGATCATCCAAATTTATCATTATATTATATTACTCATTATAGTTGCTACCTGCTAGCACCCAATCTGACTTGGGCGTCAGAGTGTCTTTTGCATGCACACCCTTCCCCTATAGGCTTTGGATAAAGAGAATATAACCATTATTGGTAGATTCAATTATCAGTATGAAACACACTTCATTCGTAAGAGGTATAACCCATCTTCTCAAACATGAGCATAAGCGCTCATCATGGGCCTCAATAAAATTATTAACTAGGCCTCAAGTAAACATACCATGGCTCAAACCAAGAGCCAAGCCCCTGGAGAATTCTCATAATGACTGACATTTGCAAAACCCTCCCAAAAAAGCATGGTAAAAAACAAAGACTACATAAGGAACAAGAATCCACACAATTTCTCATCACGAGAACAACAGTCATTATCGTGTCAAGGCAATACCTCACAAAGCAAGCATCCTAACAGTCGCAGTCGAACCCCAATGCACCGGGAACAACCCACCAATAGTCTTTCTCCTTCTAGACAGCGTCACAACTCTTGTAGTTGTACTCCATACAAAGGCATATGACTCATTCTCCCGCAAAATCGTACTTGAACGAGATGCATGACCCTCTAAGAAGTATTAAGGTAAGACTATCTGAACATAATAGAAGGAAACATCAAGGCCTACAAGATTGGTAGCAAAATGAAGGGATTCCTTGCGAGGTCCTCTTAAAATAAAGACGAAGTTTTATAATTCATTTTGTCCAAGGAAATCAACAAAGATCCCATAATGTGGTGCTTTCGCCTCTCAATTGTGGAGGAATATGACGGCAAAACTGATCTGTAGGAGCACCTGGCATCCTATAAATGCCAAAATGAAGATTAAACGGTCTTTAGATTCCCTCAAGTTCATATTCTTCCCGTTCATCTTGAAACAAGTTGTTTTAATGTGGTTCACCCACCTCCCTAGGAGATTGGTTAGAATATGAAAGCAACTAACTGAGATTTATTTTATCTCTTTTCACCACAAGCTACATCGCCCTGAAGAGTTCAATATGCCTAGTGGGTCTGATGAGGCGTTAGGATGAATCATTGAAGGCCTTCATGGATCGTTTGAATGAAGAGACATCTCAAACAAAATATATGAATCCACCCATAGAGCTCCACACACTTGTTTCTAGACTCAAGATAATGTGTTTTACCAATTCGTTGGCAAAGCGACCTTTTAAGCCCGTAGGCGAGCTGCGCAAGCTAAATCATAGTTGAAGACAATGCAATAGAAAAACAAGGAGATCAAAAGGATCCCCCCAAGTAACGATCGACATCATGATGGGGGACACAAGGATTAAGACGAAAACAAGGAGTAGACACTCAATTTCACCCCCTTATTGAGCGACCTCGAAGGATTTTTTCTAGGCTCTTATGATGCAAGCATCATTAATATGCCACATTAGAGGCAAACCAAGTAAAGAACAAATCAGAACCTTTATTTTGAGTACCACAAAATAGATAGTCACTCTGCTGATGAATGTACATGTCTAAAGACCTAGATTGAGAGGCTTATCCAAGAAAGACGTATGAGAAAATATATGGAAAGGAAATAACACTCCCGAGAAGGGTAGCAACGTCTTCCGCAAAGGATAAATACAAGAACCCTTGAACCCCGCAGAAGGTCCAGGACCCCAAAAAGATGACGTGGTCGTGACGAGTAGCGAGCTAGAAGATCTACCCCGACCTACCACCTCGAGACATCATTTGCATCTTTGGAGGCAGTTATATCTTTTTTGTTGTACCTTTCTCTCCCTCTCACCATGATCTTCAATTTGGAGAGGCTGGTTTATTTTTTAAAAGGATTCAATCCTTTTTGCATTTAATTTTGTTGGCATGCGTTTAGATTATTTGAAAAGTGAGAAATTCAAAAAATTTCATCATAAGGAGCTATATGCACCTCATGTGCTGGATAAAGTAAAAATTATTGTATTTTAGTTATTAAAGGCCAATAAATCGAATTTATCTTGAGTTAAATTTTTGGTGCCATAATCCATCGATCAGTCAATTTTATGATGTTGTTACTTTGGTGTTGTTGTCTCGATATTACGGTTCATATATATATACACTAACATTTGTCAACTCCATTCTAGACACATCTTGTGTTGGAGTGGTGTTTTATTGTTAAATATATAATTATTGGCTTGTTAAAAAAATGGGAAAGGATATACATCTAGATGGTTCTAAGCATAATTTATTGGGCTGTTCTTTTAGGATTAAATTTAGTTCAAAAATACAAAACTAAAAAAGAAATTACAGTTGGGCATACCTTATGATCCACACACTAAAAGCATGCATATTAGTAGTACTAATATTTATTGGGTCAAGTCCATTTTCATGAGTCTGGAAAAATGAATAACCTTGTTAATTCGTACATCAGAGTGATAAGACTAGAAACACTCACCTTTATGAGAAAACAATTAAATAAGCAATTGGAAACTTTTGAATGTAAACGATTACATTTTAATTAATCTTGTTTCGGTAGATTTGATGCAAATCCACTGAGACATGAATTATTAATTCCCATTTCATAATAAAAAAATTAACACTTTGCTATTCTAGATTTTTGTTTGATATGGTATTCACCATACAAATTACTTAAAATCATTTATTTTTTATATTTAATTATTTAAGATAATTTTAAATTTTTAAATACTTTTATTTACTCATTTTTCAAAAGAGCGTCTCTAATGATTATTTTTCAAAGAACTCATTTTGAGTTTCATAGACAACTAATAGGTGGTTCCATAATGGCACGTCATATTCATGTAACTCATACTCATTTTGCTTCAATGTAAAAAAAATTATGCAACTCTTTAGCAACAAACGTTTTTATATTTTTTAATTGGGGTAATTGTCATATTGGACTTCTAATTAAGGTTTCAAAGAATTTTCCAAAAAATTAAAGTAAAATCAGTTATTTGTCCAAATTGACTATGTAATATAATTTTAATCACTCACTTGTCGAAAAATTATAATTTTAACGTCTTAAACATACATTCAAAAAATCATGAAAAAATTCAACCTCTAGATCAGTTTTCTAGACTTCACGATTATTAAAAGGTCAAAAATAGAACTCTAAATCAGTTTTCTAGACTTCACGATTATTAAAAGGTCAAAAATAGAACTCTAAATCAGTTTTCTAGACTTCACGTTTATTTAAAGGTCAAAAATAGAACGAATCTAAAGTTACTGGACTAGAACATGTGCTTTTTTGTTTAAGGAATGTGTTTTATTTTTAGATGGTAATGTTCTAACCTTTGATATATTACAGAGTCAATTTAAAAAATTAATCCAAATAAATTCCAACAAATAAATAAATAAAATCAAGTGGCTGAATGACTTGATATAGAAGACTAAAACTTGAGTGCTCCTGCCAATATGATGCCAGCAAGTTTCAATCAATAATATCCTATTTTTTCTTTTTGTAATCAATGTAAGATAAGACCCTAGCAGTTACTTGTTAGTTGGAAGTTGTTTCTTATATATCTTTGTTTCAAACAAATAATATGCAAGATTTTTCATTAAAAGTTGTAGTTTTCTTTCCAGTCTCTTTTTAAGATAGTTTTTTTTTCTTCTTCCTGTTAACTATTCCCTCCGGTCATATAATCACACCAAACAAGCCCTTCCAACACCAGATATTAAAGGTCAAATAATGAAATGATTCTCAGCAAAACAACAAAAAAAAACCAAACAAAACACAAACTAAAAACGCAACCTAAGATAAAGAAACAAGGCACTTAAGAGGATTAAGCCACTAGTTGTGATAGTCTTAACAAAAGATAGGTATGCCGCTTTTAACCACCAAAACGTCTAAAACTTAATTTTATCACATAATATTTGCATGTTTTCTTCGTTGTGTTGAAAATGCGTTTGTTTCTTTCTTTTCAAATAATCCACACACAACTGAGCCAAATAATATGCATAATTTTCTGTAGGTTCTTAGAGAAATTTGCGAGAGAAGTAAAATGAACAAAATGTTATGTTATAGAGCATGGACTTGTTGTGACACATCCTAACCAGAGAGAGCAAAGAGTAATTCTTCAAAAAAAAAAAAAAAACCACATCGAAAGAACAAATGAATAACATCCTCATCCATGCCACAACCTCTCATGCACCTCTGGTCATTATTCTGAATAACCCCCTTCTGATCAAATTATTCTTCATAGGAACCGCCTTATTCCATAGAATGTCTGAACAACACGTCTGGGCATCATGATTCGTCGATGATAGAAAATGATAAGCACTACTAACAAAATACTTTTTAGATGGATTTAAATGTCAAATCCATTTATCATTCACACCAACCTGCAAAATAGTATATATTGCCAAATCACTACATTTTCTCACTTGATTTTCCTCCCAAGCCATCAACCTCATGCACCACTTCCACACCTCTCCGTTCACACCCCAACCTAGATAAAACATCTCTGAAACAGTGGCATGATTGTTTTCAGTTAAATCAAATATCCTATTGAACTAAGTCTTTAAATTACCTCCTTCCACCCATGAATCTTGCCAAAAAAGCGTTGAAGACCAATCCCCCACATTTCTCACGATGCTCTCCTCCAACCAACACCCAATTCCCAACCTAATTTCGTCCCGAATCATATTAAGATTCTTCCACCAATCAGACCCATCTCCCCCTCTACAACGCAATTGGCCCCCTTCACACCATACTTGGCCACTAACACCGTATACCACAAACTACCCTTTTCCTCTAACATCCTTCGCCACCATTTTTTCAACAAAGTCAGATTAAACTCCATAATAATCATCGCCCCCAAACTACCATTTTTCTTATTCAAACAAATTGTATCCCATTTTATTCAAGAAATTTTCCTACGCTCCTCACTTAAAAAAAACAATTAAAAATAAATTCAATGGAGGAAATAATACTTGTTGGAGCCTTAAAAAAAGAAAAGAAAGTAAATTGGAAGATAAGACATGACAAATTTGAAGGAAATATTTGAAGGTGAGAAAAACACAAGAAGGGGGTTGAATTGTGTTAACATTTTCTTCTTTTTAAAACTAAGTCTAGTGTTCAGAGTCTGATAGAGTTCAGAGTCTTGAACAAAGTTCAGAGTCTTATGCAGCGAATAATGTAAAGAGATAGAGAGAAGAGAAAGACACAAAGAAATTATACATGTTCCTTCAACAATCCAAAAGTAGTCCTGTCCCCCTTGCACTTCCAAGGATAGTTCACTAAAATCAATATCTGATTACAATTGCTCAAGCACAAAAGGAAGAGACTTCAAACTACTCAAGTACAAAAACAAGAGGTTTTCTATGCTCAAGCACAAATGCAAGAGTCTTCCTGTGCTCAAGCACAAAAGCAAGAGACTTCTAAACAAACACAATTACACGGAAATATGTTTGAGGTTGAACATTTGATATAGAATCAGTGATGTTCACAAGACAAATCAAATATAGACTCTTAAGACTCTAGAATTTCTAGGATATGAAAGTTGTTAAGAAATTCTAAGTGAACTTTGATGTGAAAACAATTTCAGCAGAGTTTTGACACTTGTAAAATTGTTGTGAGTCTCTTGCAATCTTCAAGTCTTCACTCATTTATATTGAGGTGTGAAAGATACGTTGAGGATTGCCAGCACATCAAAAAGAGTCGTTGTTGAAGCTTGATAATCACCAATGATCTGTTGCTTGATTTGGTTATTGTCCTATGAAGGAACAATTTCAAATTCATTCCAAGAATAGAGAACAACCAGCGTAGTGACAGTTGTTATCCTGTACTACTGCAGACATGAGGAATGGAGTAGTGGAGTAGTGGTTGTACAATTATACTATGTCCTTTTCCTGTGCTCTTCATAGGATAAGCATCCAATGCCTTCTAATTCCTCTGAAATAGTCGTTGCTCTAAGCTTCCGTTCCTTCTGCAATCATATGCATTCAGAATAACAACATTTAACTAACTTCAGCTTCCAGTCTCCAGACTCTGATGAACTCCCGCTTCTGATGGTTCTTCAGACTCTCTAATGACGTCAGCTTCTGATCGTCTTCAGACGCTCTTTGTCTTCAGACTTTGTTTTGATTCTTGCAACACAAGCTTCCCTTTTTGTAAATTCCATTGCTCTCATTTGTTCTTCTAGAACCTATACTTGAATTAAAGACATATAACTTTTTTGTCTATGGTCCTGCACATTTGAACAAATATTAGTATATCCAATTGACATTTTTTAATACCTTGTTATCATCAAAACTTAAAGGTGGTAATGTTAAACACATTTTGTTCCAACAATATTTTGTCTTTTATTGAAATATATTCAAATAAAAATATAATGATATAAGAGGATTTTATTTTTCTTCACAATTTGTCTAGGAACCATATAACGTTAGGAACAGACGTTTATGGCTTTCACCCAATAGAGACCAGATTGCTAACATAATTCAATGATTTGTCTGGTCGTAGGGGTTATGAAGAACATGATAGGTTAAGAGTTAACATCAATTGAGATATTCATGAGAGCAAAACGCTTTTTTTAGCAATAAAATTGGTAGGAAGTGGCACAACTTTGTTGTTAGTTTAAGCCAAATACAAAGAAGGATATCATTTGCTAAACATTTAAACCATAAAAGAGTAGCAAAAATCATTAATCAAGGTTATACAAAATCCTAAAAGAGGATCAACAGAGGTTATACAAAATCACAGTCTCCCTCAAATTTTTTTAATTTTTTTTTAGTCAAGATTAAACTTCTTTTTTCTATTAGTATGTTATTATATGTTTCTCTTTATATTTTGTTTTGTGAACTTATATGTGATTGTATAATGGTTTTTTTTACTCAACATATTGACCTTTAAACACTTACATTTTTAGGTTTACTTGCACAAATCTTTAACTAGAATTCTCAACAGCGAAAAAAGTGAGGTGTTTTTTTTTTTTTTTTTAAGAAGAAGAATTCCAGTTTCTGATTCTTCCTTACAATTTCTCTTAGATATTTTGAATTATTGTCTGCAAATTTATTTGGACACTCTCTCATTCATTACAAATGATTCACTGTTTACAATTTCATCTTGAGTTCATCCTTATAGGTTTTCATTTCCGTTGTTTCATCTTTTCTTTTTCTTCTACTTAAAAAGCGCTTTAATCTTATCATTTATTAGCAAGCTTCGAGGTAATGATCTTTCTTTTGTATATTTACTTGTTCATTTGTATTCTAGTTTTATCCTTTGAGATGAGATTGCTAGAGAATTTACACAAATATGATGATTTTATCTATAAGAAACAACGTATTTACTCAATAAAAATCTATAAGAAACAACGTCGATCACAACTTAAAAATGTTAGTTTTTGTTACTCTTTTTATATTTGATGACAATACAAACTTTGGATATATCTTATAATTCTTGTATTTATGTTATGCTTTTAAAATTTTATTTTTTCTTTACTAAATTATTTTAAAACTCAATCCCTTTAAACTTAACTCTTGGCTCCGTGAACAATATCACAATGGTTGCCAATTTAAAAGAATGTCTAAGAGAGTATAACCTACATACATCACTTGATTATAAAATCATCAAATGGGTACTACTAAAAACTTTACATCATTTTATTTCAAAATAATTTATTTATTAAATCATAATGATCTCATTTGTATTGTTTTAAATCGTAATTATCTTATTTATCAAATATTAAATTAAAGAGAAATGGAAGTCAATGCAAATCAGCTCATATTGTTGATGTAAAAAAAAAAGCTCATATTCTTGTTTTTCAAGAGACATTTATTCCATTTAGTGGGGATGTGTAATGAGTTGCACATCAGAGAGCGGGACTTGGACATGAGAGAGTAGAGAGTTCCTCTATATGACTTCGTCTCTATTAGCATTTTGGTGACATTGAAGTGACAATGTTGTCATGTGATATTGGTCAACCACAATGTCACAAGTGTGTAAAATGACAAAAAATTATGCCTTTCTTCTCTCTCACTCACAAGGAATTTTTGTTATTTTGCACACTTGTGACATTGTGGTTGGCCAATGTCATATGACATTGACACCCCAATGTCACCAAAGTGCTACCCCCAATGCCACCAAAGTGCTACCCCAATGCCACCAATGCCCTGTGGGGATGTCTAATGAGTTGGGTTTTTATTTGTGATTCTCAAAAGTCTCACATAAATCTTTTTCCTCACTATATTTATTTCCGTTATTGTGATTTTTGGTTGAAGTTTAATATGCATGGATATCATTATAGGGGATTACTCTTTAGACACGTAACAATTGTACACGATCACCTATAGAACGGTAGTTAACTACAGTTTGCTAAAAATGGTAGTTAACTGTCCTTCGACACTTTTTATATCGGTCAAATCACTTTTTAAATTTGGTTCAACCAATTTAAAAAGCACCCAAACAACAATTAACTATCAATGGGTTTTTTAGGTGTTTGTGTGCCATAACTTGATGCCTAAAAAACAGTCTTCATCATTATATATATAAATAACAAAGACCCAAGCCTATTCCCCTCAAAAGAAAAAAGAAAAGAGATCCAAGCCTATGAAAATTTCTATTCTCACTATCATTTTTGCTCACAAGCACCGCAAAAATATCAAAATACCCCTCGATAGGCTGTTAACTACCGCCGGAGTATTTCGGTATTTTCACGGTGCTTGGAAGAAAAAAAGAAAGTGGGAAGAGTAATTTTCCAAGCCTATTACTCACCAGCGGTACCAACCCAATATTAGAGTTGTATGATAATTAGGCCCAAAGTAACAGAGTTATAGTAAGCCTACAATGTTTTGTTGCTGTTTTACACACCCCCTCACCTTACTGTGGTTGGTAAGGACTGCTGTTCACTAGGTGACTTTGTTTACTGTACCTTTTTTTATTTTTTTACTCACTGTACCTTGGATTTTTATATAATGATATGATGATGAAGAGGATGGAGAGTGATTAGATAATTTGATCTTTGAAATATTGAGTATCAATTAAAATACTCTCTACATTTTATATATATATATATATATATATATTATGTAATAAAGAGTTACTTGTGGACTTCTAGGAAACATTATTTTATTGTTTGTAAGAATCATGCAATTTTTTTTTTTTACATTTTATCATGAAAAATCACCAATATTCCATATTATGAGTAATACCAATTAAAAAAAACTAAATTCATTTCATAGACACTTTTAGTAAATAAGATTTAGTTATTATAATTATAATCAATAATATTTCTTTCAAAAAACAACACATTTAACTAATTATTAAAAGCCCGTATGCAATGGGCTTTGCCCTCTTTTGCACAAAAGAAGGCCGTATGCAACGGCAATCGTGCACGCGCGCATACAAATTGTAACTCATCAATAAAAAATGTCTTCCCTAAAAAAAAAAATCAATAAAAATGCCCATCCATTAACTTGTGCGTTTATTTAGTATGTTAGCTTTAATTTTCTCTTTGTATGGTTCCACAAGTAAAATGATGTTTAGAACTACAAAATCCTCTAAGTCCATCTAAGTCTATAATTACCAGTCTTATTTTTAGCAAAGATGAAGAAGCTTTCGACATGAAAGGTTGTTTCGAACGAGAATTGGCTTTCAACAAGTTTAGTAATTCTAGTAGAAGCTTAGACACGTATAGCAAGCATGCGGAGAGTGTCGAAAGGAAATGGTTGCTAGCCGTTGGCTTTGCAGTTATTTTCTCTATGTATATATAGTAGTTTTTCATAGGAAAACGGGTCATAAATCTCATTTACATAATTCATACGCTCAAAGTATCACCTTTATTTTAATGCATTACAATTTACTTTTGTATTTTTACTTTTTGCATTCTTAAGCTTTTTTCTTGCATTTCTTTTCACTAATTAATGTCGAAAGGCAGTTATCTTCATACAAAAACAGTTTTATTCATCTTGTTCATAAAGCAAATTATGAATATGATGAACATTCAACCATTTTTTGGAAACAGATTGCACAACATGTCATGGGATTTCTAATTTGATCCTGCAAGTTGTAACACCCCAAAATTTATATATATTTTATATATGTGGTTGTCTTAATAATTTTGATTAAAAGTCTTATTTTATTTCTTTAATATTATTAATATAAATAGTTAATTTACGTGTTATTATTTAAATTATTTATACTTATGTACAAGTTTTATTTGGAGTCAATATATATATAAATACATACTAGCTAACTAATATGTTGGTCGTATAAATTAAAAATAAAAAGAAGAATTGCAGTGCAATGACCTAATTAATTTAATCATACTACCACATAGCCTAAAAGTTGTCTACTGCCACTAGTATATATATATATAGGTTTCTATGCCATCTAGACCTAACAACAAAACACTCTGAGAACCTGTGAAGCCCTGATACTTCAAAATGGATGACATATCGTATCTCCTGCGTATCCTGCACTGATACCTGCCCGATACGTATCAGAAGAGTATCCAAAGATTAAATTTTATTTTTTTAAAAAATAATTATCCGATACTTCCTGATACGTATCAGGAGATTATCCGATAATTATCCTGCATTGATACCTGCTCCGATATTTCCCAATTAATGTTAACTAAAATAATTTAACTCTTGAGTACTGATGTGTTCTTTTTTGGATATAGCTTTTTTGGATAGATATAATATAACACTAACAATGTTCCTTTTGGATATAATATAGCAGTGATGATGCTCTTTTTGGGATATATTGTTTATGTAATTGACTAATCATCACTCTCTTAATCGTCAATATTATTTATATTTATGTTGATGTGCTACGAGCCTATGACTGGTTTCTTTTGTTTGTTAATATATTTGCATATTAAAAAAATGGTAATAATTATAATGTACATTTAATTATATAATTTTTTTTATTAACGTATCCCAGCCGTATCGCATCTTAATTTTTTAAATTTTCCCGTATCGACGTATCGGTGCAGTATCGTAACCGTATAGTATCTCGTATCCGGGCTTCAGAGCTGAGAACAAATAATTAAAGGTAGCGCCGAATAAGTAAATCATCTCCAGCATGGCTTTTGTTAATGGATCTACATACCTCTTCTCCTTACGGTCGTGATTTCGGCACCTAGAGTCATCAAATTTATAAATCAATCATATATAGTTTCGTCTAAAATCTATGTCTCTATTCATGCGCAGTAATTGACGAAGACAAGAGATGTATTTAATTACTTGTTCGAGTTCGTTATTGCAGTCAAGTTCTATATGCTCTCTTATGTAGTGTGAAAGCTTCAATTCAGGTACGGGTGTGAGAGAAGAGTTCGAGATCATGAGTGTAAATTAAATGGGATGAATGGGAAAATTGTATTTCCCACAAGTTCATTTGGGACTCACTGCGACGGTTGTAGCCCTTGAGAAAAGAATAAACTAATGTACAAATATAGAAGTGTGAGGATAAAAGTGAAATTAGAAACTTTATTAAGGTTATTTGATTTAATTTATGTTGAATTTATGGTAATTGATGTATTTGATAAAGTTTGTGTTTTGCTTATTTTTTTATTTGTTATAGATATTAGAATTGATCAAGTATTCAATTATTAATATAAATGTGATGTTATATGATGTTGATCTTGTTGAAATGAATCGTTTGTATGCAAAATATATATGATTATAGATAGTGAGATATTATTTAAACTATGCGTATGTGTTGTTAGAAATATGTTATGTGAGTTAGTTGTTGTGTTGATATTGAAATGTGTGCTTATTTGGCTGGTTGAACACTTGTTGATATGATGACGTTTATACTTAATGATTGAATTGTGCTGATGTTTGATGATTTCTTCTAAATGTGATTTGGTTTGATACGATGTTTAAACTTGATTTCTTGCGTGTTCTTTTCATTTATTTTATACTATTACATGTTTTCGAAACTCACCCCTTGGTAGTTTGGCCCAGTGGTTGCAAAACCGTAGTTCTATACGTTATGAGTATTGGAGTCAAGTACATGCCTTCTATGAAGACTTGTCTTGTGTCGTATGTTATTTTGGGGGAAAGCACCGCTCTGATAGTGACACGAGAAAAAGGGCACACTTTCTTATTTAGTTTTGTAGAAGAAAACCGTTGTCTATGATGTAAAAGAAAGTATTTTCAAAAGCAAAAGATTCGATATTAATATCATTATGATTTTAAGGAAGTGAAATCTATATTATGTTTGTTTTGAGGCAATGTGATATCCTAAATTTTGTGGAAGAATTCTTATATTATTAGAAAAGTTTTTATTTGACACTTTCCGCTGTGAATCAAACTCTATTTTTAATTAAACAATAGTAATAATTATTTTTGGGATTTAGGGTGTCACACAAGTAACATTTTAAAACCAGTCTTATTGTTTACCAAAAACACCGGTAAACAGTGTGTCACATCATAACATCAAACAAAAGAAATTAATAGAGATATCATTTTGAAAGACGCACTACGTTTTCATGAATATAATTACTAATTTGTACAATTTAGTGACTATTTTGCCCGAGATAGATGATGACAAAATACTAGCAAGTGTACTAATGTGTCGACAAATAGTAATATTTATAAAAGATTCGCCTCCAAAGGATCGTTTCGTTTCAACTCGACCATTGCGATTATGATTAGGGTATTTGTAGTAAAATTGTGGGTGGAGGTAGGGGGTTGCAAATGCCAAATTGGTTGGTTTAATTTCCGTTGGAGAGAGAGAAAGTGACTAGGTCATATAAATTTTTTTTACCCTGAATTGTTTGTGACTCTCCCACATCACTAGGATGATCCATACTTGGATCCCGCTCCCACTCTCCCAGCAAGCCTAACTAGGCTTTGATACCATTTTGTTATAACGAGATGCGAGAATAATAACAATAATAATAAAAGACAGAATGAAAAATAACACAATTACACAAGATTTAACGTGGTATCCAGCAATGTGCTGGCTAATCCACGGGAAGAGCCACTGAAATTTTTTTCACTATAATCAATAATTACAGATATTGAATAGTAGAGGTAACACCAACTATAACAAAACCCGCTAACTATTGATGCAAGAAATACTAACACACAAGACTTTTATTTATATGACTGATCTTTGCATATTTCTTCATATTCTCTGATGTGTGACATAATTCAAGATATATTTCAACACCGACAATTGAGCCTGTTTTGTTTAAGAGATTCTCAAACGGAAACTAATTAATATTATTATTGTTTTTATATATAAAAATAATTTAATTTACTAGAATAAAAATATTTGAAATTCAAAATGATTTTTACTTTATTTAAATTTAGAAAATTATTAAAACTAATTTACTTTCTTAACAAATTAAATCATTTTTGTCAAAATGTTAGTTTTGTCATTTACATGTAATGTATATCATATCACTAGGAATTCAACACATGCGTTGCACGGGTTTGTTAAAACACAGTTAAATGATAAAAAATTATTTGAGCCAGTTTGTTGTAGAAAATGATGATCAATGTCTTCTCAACGATGAGAACTTTGATAGACATAGATCAATCTGTGCTATATTAGAAAGACAATTCTTGTGTTGATAAGTTAACTTCTTTTTAAGTTTCCTATGTAACCTCTACTTTTGGAATTCTACAGACTTTTATAATAATTGGTCCAAATTTTTTAGTCAACGGTTTGGTTAACCTTCTTATCACTTGCATGATCCTTTTTTTTTCTTTCTTTCAGGATCATGTTTATGCTCTTCAATATTTTTGTTTGTCTTTTTTCTTTTATTATTGTGTTTTCCTATATAGCACTATTATTTTAAGATGAGGTTTCTTTTGATCATGTTCTTGAAAATTATGCAAAGTGACGTAACTATTTTTGTATATCTTATTTAAGGTCTCTCATATTTATTAAAAAGACAATTCTTTTGTTGAAAAATTAACTTCATTTTAAGTTTCCTATGTAACATCCACTTTTGGAATTCTACAGACACTACTAAAAAAAGCAAAATTAGCGAGGGAAATTAGTGACAGAAAAAATGAAATTCCTCACAAATTCCTTGGTCGCAAAATTTAGTGACGGAATTAGAGAGGGATTTCACGTTTTCCCTCACTAAATATCCCTCACTAATTTTTGTTTTTTTAGTAGTGAGACTTTTATAATTAGTCCAATTTTTTTTAGTCAACGGTTTGGTTAGCCTTCTTATCACTTTGCATGATCCTTTTTTTCTTTCTTTCTTTCTGGATCATATTTATGTTCTCCATTATTTTTGTTCTTTTATTATTGTGTTTTCCTAACACTATTATTTTAAGATGAGGTTTGTTTTAGTACTATTCAATCATATATAAATATTAATAGAATAAAAAAATGTGAGATTTTTATTAATAGAATAAAATAGGGTGAGATTTTTATGCAAGTGAATTTCAATTACATTAACATTAGAGATTATTAGGTAGGAGTAAGTGAATTTTTTTTTAGAGAGTTTCACATAATCACAATCCTAATTTAATATTAGAAAGGATAAGAAAATCCAAAAGAAGTATTTATATCAAGTACGTGAATTGCATTTTGAGTTCCATCATTATCCTTCTTATGTTACAATAACCATATCACAACATGGGTGACAACTTCAAAATCTTTTATTTCCCACTTAGTTTCTATCATTCTCAGAACATCCAAGTAGATCACAAACAGTTTGTATACAACATATATTTAAAAATAAGAGATATAATTTATATTTCTAAATTTATGGGTTTGTCATTCTTTGATTGAATGTCTGCAACATCAAGTTGTTGTCAATTCAATATACCTATTACTTCAAAAATTAAAATAATTAGTTAAAATTTAATCTTTTTTTAAAAAAACCTATAACATCTACTACATATAAAACAGTTGCAATACGAACTACATAATTTAATTAAGTATAGACAAATATTAATGTTAAAGACATATACTTACGCTATGAGATGTCATTTTTCTAAGGCTTTATGAGCAGCAAGGATGCAACAAAAGCAAAGATAGAAGCCTATGTTATCCTTTTCTCCTCATTCACATGAAAAAATAGTCACATATATATTAAGCAATGAAAGAAAATAAAAAGAAAGGTCGAAAAGTAGCCAATGAATAATCAAGATGTATGTGAATGAATAATCAAGATGTATGTGAAGAGCAAGAAAAATAAACAAAAACTACAAAACTAAATTATAGAGTATCACCAAGATTTTGAAGAATATCACAGAAGAGTTGTATGTTAGAAAAAATGGCAAGCAGTTAAATTAGGCGATTTTTTTCCTTCATAAATCAACAATGGAGGGCGATATTTTATACGTGGGAATGATTGGTTCATTAAAGAAACTTTTATCGTATTTTCAATGATCGGACTTTTTGAATGACTATATAACGACATGGGTTAAAATAATTGGTATGTCTTAAACATATTTAAGCTTATAGGTTAAAATAGCAATGAACTCAATGAGTCTCCCCACTATTATTTCTTCCTTGTTGAGGATTTCTACTATATTTCATGGTGGAGTTGGTGATTCATGATCATGAAGACTTCGAAAATACAATGTTATCGGTAAAAAAAAAATACAATATTATGGATTTTGACTATTGGTACACAAAGTATTAGAAAAATACTATGATAATAGAGGAAATTAAATCAGACAATAATATATTATATTTACTTACCAAAAAGATGCTATGAATGTAAGACGAAGTAACTCAAGAATGTCGTTATTTATGCATGATCAAGGTGTTAATTAACAATGAGCATGTTTGAGGAGAGATAAATTAGTACAGTTAAAATCAGGAGAGTGGAAGAGGTAGAGTTTTCGCATTCTTTCTTTCAACGTATACATGCCACTTTATTAATTTTAGGGTCATGCTAACCGGTGCCCCCGAGACACTGGTTAAGCATACAAAAAAAGGAATTTATTACCATAAAAGGAAACTTTATTGACTTATTTATGGATTAATTACACAGTTTTCAATG
>Ga0315914_1000872_pt1 | contig 42048 bp, 20 predicted proteins | sample MpolenodulesMG_FD_203920 | JGI IMG/M metagenome (GOLD analysis project Ga0315914, IMG submission 203920) | Medicago polymorpha root nodule microbial communities from Los Angeles, California, United States - elongated nodules | ecosystem: Host-associated > Plants > Roots > Nodule | place: USA... | reverse complement strand
GGCGTTCGGTATATTAAATTTACCGCCTGGGAGGACTGTTAGGGTATCGAAGAATCGAAGAGTATGTGGGGACTGTCATGAGATGGGGAAGTTCATGTCCAAGACGACAAAGAGGGAAATTATATTGAGAGATTCAAACCGGTTTCACCATTTCAAGGATGGTTTGTGTTCTTGCAGAGGTTTCTGGTAAATCATTAGAAAAAATCAATAGTGTGAAAGTCTTCCATTATCAATTTATTCTCCTATTCTAGGATAGTACATACTCTCCAATCACATTTTTCTTACTGGTGTAAGATTAGTATATATAGTATAGGGTGAGATGAAAGTATCTGCAGAATCAGTAGTTTAGACTTTCAACTGTGCAAATCGACCATATGATTGAGCAATTCAATGATACAGATGCATTTATTGCCGCAATGGCGGGGTTTGACGAATCCAGAGAATCTGCATCCAGTATCGGTTGCATTTTGGATTCCAAATTCCATTTATGTCAATGCTTGCCACTCATAATGAGAATGGACTCATAAATGCTATTTAAAATATAAATTGAGGAATTCAGTGCTGCATGCAGAAAATTTTTCATTTATGATTTTGTAACAATATCTGAAGATTCTCTCTCAAATTATGAAATGGGTCGTTGAGATATATGAATTTTTTTGCCTTTCATTTAATCACATCTTTCATCTTTGTAAATAAGAATTAAAAAGTTAGTTTTCTCTTTCGTTTTGTCGAGTTTATCAATGTGGGATGCATACAACAACAACAACCAAGCTTTATCCCACTAAGTGGGGTCGCTACATGGATCAAATTATGCCCTGATGTTCTATCATAAACCATATTTTGGTCAAACTCATTAATCTGCAAGTTTCCCTTATAGTTTCTCTTATAGTTTTTCTAGGTCTTCCTCTGCCTCTTGGAATCTAACTATCCTCCATCTGATCTACTCTCCTTGCTATACAATTTATAGGTCTTCTATCTACATGCCTGAACCACTGTGGGATGCATGTATTATAGAAATTTCTTTTCAGGTTTGTAAATATTGTGTGGAAGGAATTGGAAATGGTGTCATGGATCAGACAACAAACAAAGGTAGTGGTGAGATGTTGGATCATGTTGATAAAGGGATTTATGATAATTTGAGTAATTTGGTTGAAGGAGTTGCAACTGATGCAGGAGTTGGACATAAATGGGTTACATGGTTAGCGTATGTGTGAAGACCAGAATTCAGAAGAGAACTGCAATGATCTTGGATTGAATGAGGAGTTAAAGGAGAAACCTTTAGAAGTTAGAGGTCAGAACAATGATGGTGATCAAGGGGCTAGTTATAATCCTCCAAGTAATTCAGTTAATAAGGAAGCACTTAAGACCTGTGTTGTAATAGATTCTCCTACTCAGGTTGAGTGTGTCAATGGTGGAGATAACAGAAAAGTGGAAGATAAAACTAATGAATCAGGGCTGCAAAAGTTATCGATTAAAGAACCAAAAGGGGTGTCTAAAACTGATAAAAACTCGTGCATGATTGATTTGAATTGTGAAATTTTGGATGATGATTGATCAGAGTATCTATTTGAGGGAAAATGCATACGTACGCCCGTTGGTTTTCCCTATTGTGAGCAGCTAGTAAATGACTTCCAAATGATGGCATGAAGTCTTGATAGTGTACATCACCCCACAGGTTGGTCATATTCTGTGTAGGGGTCAGCCATTCTGTAACTTCTTGATGGTTTGCTTGGTAATAGCCTTTGTTCTGCCATGGTTCTTTCGTGTAAAGATGTTCTAGCTACAGATTCAATGACTATTCTTCCCTGTTTATATGGTGAGTACATCATTGGTTAATGGTACATACTTTTATTTAAAGAGGTGGCATTGCTTACTTAACAATGTGCAAGAAAGTTAACAACTGGCTTGGCAAGTTATGGTCAGATTGTTTCCGTATTGAAGAATTCTTTGGATTGGAGTGCTTACTTTGTTCTGAATATAGATTGATGCAGCATGATTACCTTTTCTCTTGGGGAGAATAGAAAAATTAGATATTTTGCTTGTGGCGTAGGTGTTGTATAGAAACAATGCATAATTTGATGTTAAACAAGCAAACAGAAAGAGAATCTCCACCTTGTTTCTTTTATCTTTTTAATTTTTTGGTTGACTTGTCAACTAAAGTTCAAGTGTGGTTGTGTTGTGTCATCAATGTTTATATTTTTCTTCTTTTTTATTTGCAAAAATTGCAATGTTCTAACCCGCTCTAGCGTTAGGAAAGTTGGTTCCGTCTCCATTTGTCTGTGCCAAAGTTCCGGATGATCCAGCTACAAGAGAACCGAGAACGACTCCTTTTTTCCGCCCGACTGGCCGTAGCTATAACGGTCCTAAGGTAGCGGAATTTCTTGTTGGTTAAATTCCGACCCACACAAAAGGCGTAACGATTTGGGCACTGTCTCAGAGAGAGGCTCAGTGAAATAGACATGTCTATGAAGATGCGGACTACCTGCACCAAAAATTGATATACAATAACCTATATTACGCTGTAAACAAATAGATATATATTGTATGAAGTGTATGAAGTGAGTGGATAATTAACTAGGAAACAAAGATGTATTTTCCCTTAAAAAAAAGTAACAAAGATAGGAGGTCATATCAGGATCGGTTTTTTGGACAACGATCCTCTAAAATGACTAGAGTGTAAAGTGAGAAAATTAAGAGATGTTATTGTAACAAACTTGATTTGTTGTGATATGCCTACAAGATCTTACTTTACTTTGTTAATTAACAGTTGATGTCGTCCCTTTACGATAAGGGGTGCATAATTATACTTTGAAAAGAAAACAAAAATTTGATTTATAAGAATGATCATTGGTTGGTAGGGACTTCTACGGTACACCTCACATTTTTGCTTTCTTAAGATCATTTTATGAAATAAAAAGCTATTTGTCAATATTTATATTTTAGAAAACATCATTTCATTGTTTATAAGAATCGTATTAAATTTTTAACATTTTCTCATAAAAAATAATCAATATTCTTTATTATGAGTAATAAAAATTCAAAAAAAGTAAATTTTATTTCGTCAAAACTTTTGACAAAAAAATTTTTTAAAAAATTATAAAAGAACTTTTTATAATGTTCTAAACATGTTTTCAAAAAACGATTCAAAAATTTAAGGGTAATAAAAAAGATTGAATTTAGCAAGGACTAAAATCGTGTGTTGGACAATTTTATAAGGATGCAAACATGTAAAAAAAATGATGATGACGAAAAAATTGATGATTTTTTAGGGCTTAAAGTATTATTTAACCCGGTCTTTTGTTTTTGAAAACTAGGTATCCGGTCTAAGGATCGACTAATTTAAGGGTACAATCCATATTTAACTATTGTATTAATTTTATATATGTATATGATCGATTCAATTATCGTTTCATCTCCACCAAAGAACAAATCGTTCAAAAGAACTTGAGTTTGGTAAACAATTTTTGGCTAGTCTATATTCATCTCCTAACCGCATTGTGGTTTATTGGAGTAGGGTTAAGACAAAAGAAAATTATACATTAAATTGTAAAGCTTGAGTTTGACACAATTTTTTATAAACGCTCGTTAACATTCTCCTTTATTTATATATGTATTTATTTAATAAAAGACACAAATTTAATATAAATCTAAATAATTTACGAATAATTCAATTCATGTCATTGTAAAAAAAAAAAAAAAAAACTCATATATCTCTACCCATCGGTGAGAAATATCTATGGATTCAATATTTTATTTTATTGTATAAAAAATTTGGGGTAAGGGAATGACTTTACAAATCTAGGTAAGGAAGATCTTTGACATAAAAGCTTTTATAAATGAATTTATACATACCTCCTTTCAAAAATACTACTAATAGAGTTTGAATTCGAAACTTCTAGATTCAAGACATGTATTTTAACGTAGTATAATATTGGTATTAACATTAATTGAACTTATTTAAATACGAAACAATTAAGCAATTGATCACAAATCCGTTGTAGTCTAGTTGGTCAGGATACTCGGCTCTCACCCGAGAGACCCGGGTTCAAGTCCCGGCAACGGAATTCTTTTTCTTTTTTTGCTAGATATCCAATTCAGGTAACAAACTCATACTCGTACTTACTTTGGTCTGCTAGTTGACTTGCCCAATCAAACTCAAAAGAAACCTTCAAATGACCCAATATCCATCATTCTGTAAAACATTAAAATCTAAAATTGGGATTGTTATTTTAGTTAAGTGTGTAACGAGTCGATATGGTTTGGTTTTAAAGAAAAAAATATTCTAGTAAATAAAAGATAGTTGGTTGGTTTTTTATTATTCTTTTTTGAAATTTGAACCAAACCAAATAAAAGAGCATGTTTGTTTGGTTTGGTTCCGTTCATAGAATTGACATCTTTAAATTAAAGAAATAAATAATGTGCTTTTTATTATTCTTTTTTGAAATTTGAACCAAACCAAATAAAAGAACATGTTTGTTTGGTTTGGTTCCGTTCATAGAATTGACATCTTTAAATTAAAGAAATAAATAATGTTTAATCAAACATTATAAATTTTATATATGCTATTAAAATAATGCATAAACTAAAATAAATAAAAATATATGAACACAACATATATTTTTAAGATAACACTATTAAATTACAGTGTACAATAAAATAAATAAATATAAATATAATGGTTTGATCACGTGGCCATTGGTTTGGTTTGTATTGTATTCCAATTGAGTGTGAGAAAAAAAAATAGTTGGTTTGTATTGGAGTCAATAGTTTGGTTTGCATAGAGAGCTGATATTACTAACTTGTCTTTGTCGTTTTGTTAGGATTGAGGGTTGCAAAACCAATTGGAATTTGGTTAAAGGGAGACAACAATTTGATGAGATTATGAATGATAAGGTTTTTCTTTGGAATCTTATCATGTCTGAATATGCAAAGATTGGTAATTATATGGAACATGTGAGTCTTTCTAAGAAAATGCACAAGTTTTGAATTTCAGCGGATTCTCATACATTACTTGTCTTTTGAAGTGGTAGAACATGTTTTTGAGATAGAATCAGATAACACAGTCACATGTTGTTCTAGCAAATGTTTACGCAGAGCCACAAAAGTGGTAAGAAGTGAAAAAGTTGCGAGAAAGGATACGAAAAAGAGGTTTATGTTCTTGAGAGATTCAAACTGGTTTCACCATTTCAAGGATTGTTTATGTTCTTGCAAAGGTTTCTGTTAAATCATTAGAAAAATCGATGGAGTGTGGAAGTTCTCCATTATCAATTTATTGTACATTATCTATGTACATATTTTCCAATCACATTTCTCTTACGGGGCAAGGCAAGTACATGTAGAATCATCAATGGTTTAGAGTTATCAATATGTGAACCTCCATACAAGCCATTCAATCTTCAATATTCAATGGTAGAGATATGTTGATTGCAACGTTGATGGGGTTCGATGAATCCAAAGAACTAGGATCTAAATTTTGGACTAAATACATGAATGTTTTTGGGTCTATTTTTACTTATATTTCGTTAAAATAGACTAGTAGATCCAACCTTCATTTCTGACAATGCTTGCAACTCAAAATGAGAATGGACACAAATTAAATTGTATTTAGAATTTTCCAAGTACGAGGATAGCTGCATTGCATGTGGGACGCACGCAAGAGTATGTATTAGAGTACTGACTACTGAATACTGATGACTGACATGTTTTGTGTTGTCCTAGGTAGTATTGTAGATTCAAATGATTCTCTATTAACATTAGAATCCGGTTCAGCCAAAACATTTTTCACATTGCTCTTTATAAATAAAATAAAGGAATATGATGTGCTCCACTTCTCATAAAGTCACAAACGCAGCAGCCCTTAAAAGTCACAATTCACAGGAATTACATTATTATTAATTTTACAAATAATTTTAGCTGTATTTTCAATAAATTAACTAGTTCCTTAGTAATAACCTTAGACATACTTATTGATTATCATGTCATTTTAATATATACTCATCAACATGACAATAACTTCTTCATGGATGGAGGGACTTGTTTGTATTCTCCATTTTCCTTCAAACATAGTGTTTCATTTAGGCAGCCTAAATTAGGCTTAATTGCAATAATTTCAAAGCAGTACTTCCAACGGTGCTGGGAAATATATATGCATGTGCTTTCCTTTAACATTCATTGCACATGCAATGGCTAATCCACCCCACCCACTAATCCTGTTGTGAAGGTTCTCTGTCATGATAGCTTATACCCTTAATGTCGACGCTTAGGCACATGGAAACTTGCTATCATTATGTAATGTGCTTGCAATATACAACTGAAGTAGGAATCAATCATTTGCAAGATGTCTAAATATGGACTCAAACTTCCAACTTTGTAAGACTACCTATCCGGATAAATATTTCTCTCATGAAGAATATGATGGAGCATAACATTTAAATCTTTCTCAATATAATCACCAATAATCTCTAACATTTAGGCATAATAATGAAAGCAATGAGCGCCAAGAGTCACTAGCGGCACCATATTCATAATTTGTTCATGAGACAAAGCAAATCATATTTAACTGTAATATATTATATATAATTTAAAAACATGAATAAATATATTGATTTTAAAATTATATATTTTCAAATTATTTAATTCAATCATATAGTTAAAAGTATAATATTTATTTTATTCTTAATTAGATAAATGAACACACAGAGAGACATAAGTATATTTTAACATGTCAAAATTAATTTTTACTAAAATCACTTTTATCTTTTTTGTTTACAGAAAATCGCTTTTATCTTTTTTGCATAAATAAATCCTAATATAAATTGATAAGTATCGATAACATTTTCTTTTCAATGCTTACTCTAACACTCATTTTTTTATTTGGTGAAACTCATGTAAAATCCACACATATTTCATACATAAAGTGATGAGATCCATATGAGTTTTACTTTATAAGAGAATGAGTATTAAAACAAGTGTTAAAAAGAGAATGTTAATAAAGCTACTGGTATAAACTCACTGTATGTAGCAGTAAGACCAGAGTGATCCCATTCAAAAGTTTTTATTGTGAAGAGAGAAAAAAATAAAGGAAATGATTGAATGGGATGTGGTGCAATAATCAAAAGTCTAAAATAAGGCTCATTGGGGGTCAACCAGACGGCGGAATCAAGGAAAAGTTTGGAAATAAAAGCTTATAGCACAAGTTAATTACATATTGCTGGATACCACATCCACCACCACTTCTACCTTTTACCCATATAATACAACAGTTACAGTACTATGTCTGTCACATAATATAAGTTCGTTCTTTTTTTGGCAAGCACATAGTAGTACAGTTCTAATAACAAAAAAGAACTATACTCTATTTCTATTTTACTTTTTGTCATTTTGAAATGTTAATTATGTTTTTCACACATATCTTCTTTGTATTGTATCTTTCAATCTATATAAATACTACATTAATATAAGTACCTAAGTAAATGAAGTTAATTTTCTTATAGAAATTAGTATACTCAATGATTTTTTTTTAAGGAAGTATACTCAATGATTTTGTTACTGTATGCATAATCTTTTTTTTTTTATAACCTTTGTTTCTTAAAGGAATGAACTCTGTTAATTCGGAGTTCAGCCGCGAGATAAATATAATCCAATCACTATGCATAATTAGATAGTAGTACTTAATATTAGTAACCACTTATAGCATCAATATACAATGTACCAAAATTCTGTCAAAAAAATAAAAAATACAATGTACCAAAAGAGAACAAGAGAAGCATGCACAAGCAACTGATTAAAATAGCTAAACAGTACTAAAGACTAAAGAGAAGAATGCTAACCAAGCATTCCATGCAATTTTTGTAACTCATAGCACTGCAGAAAGCATCTGATTACTACATTAAAATAGTAAAAGAAGCTAAAATAAAATTCCAATTCATTGTTTTTTCCATTCTCCTATTTTTATTGGGTGCCTTTCATATACTATATCACCCAATCAAAACAAAAAAGAGCATTTTTTTTCTTCTTCATTTTCCCTTTTGCAATCACCTCCCATTTCTGAGTTCCCCCCTGTACCTAATCTATAACCATTGTATAATAAATTTAATTAATTAAACAAGCACCAATTAAAATTATCAATTTTCCTAATCAAAATTCTATAAAGTGAAAAAAAATAAAAATAAAAAGTTTCTTCAGCGACAGCACTTTGAACATAGGATTAAGAACACAATCAAAAAGACAATGGAAGAAAGAGCAATTGCCACACCAAGAACAAATTTGTTTGGACCATGATGATGCTCTCTTTTATGGATGCTACTTTCATCATCCTCTTCATCATAATCTGAATCATTACTATCATCTCCAGAAGAATCCTTAGCAGGTGGTGGAGACATTGGCCTCCCATACTTATCACAAGGAGCAATCTCAAGCTTTATTTTTGAAGACAAAACCGTATGGTTATAGCACAAGTTACTGTTCCCGACAACCTTAAACATTGTCAAACTTTTGATAAAACTCAAGTTGAATGGAACAACCCCATGAAAATTGTTGTTAGCAAGATTCAAGTACTTGAGATTCTTCATTTCTGAAATGAACTTTGGAATTGTTCCATTGAACTGGTTTGAACTCAGATCCATGTGAATCAAACCAGGTATTGCAGATATTGAATCTGGGATAGACCCTGAAAATGAATTTGAAGCCAAGGAAAGATTTTTAAGGGAAATTAAGTCCCCTAATGAAGAGGGTATCTCACCCTTCAACCCATTTGAAGAAAGATTCAAACTTTCAAGGCCATCAAGCATGGTAATGGAAAAGGGTATGTTTCCTTTGAGATTGTTGGATGAAAAATCTATGTGGGTCAGGTTGGAATGGATGTATTTTGGTAGAAAACCAGTGAGATTGGTATTGGAAATGGTTAAAGTTTTGAGCTTTTTCATGTGGGCAAGGATAACATAAGGACCAGAAGCTTTGATTGGGACATTTGAGACAGTGAGATCAGTGAGGTTTGCCAGGTGAGAGAGCCATACACCTGAGATCTTGCGGAGACTGTTGATGGAAGTGAAGGAGAGAAGAGAGTATGTGAGTTGAGGAGGGAAGTGAATTGGAGCAATAGGGCAGTTAAGGAAGTGTAGGGATTGGAGGGTGGAGAGGGATTTGAGGGCATTGTAGGAGAGAGAAAGGGAGGTTGAACAGTTTGAAAGGGTAAGGGAAATGAGATGGCTAAAGGGTTTTGAAGAGTCACATTGTGTGGCATTGTGGAAAGATGGTTGGATGCAAGGGTTCTTTGATGTGGGGATGTTGAGGGATTGAAGGGCTTTGAGTTGGTTTGGATCAAGAGTGGAAGTGGAAGTGGAAGGTGAAGAAGGTGATGATTTTGGTGGAAGAGGTAGAGAAACTGAGGTGATAGTGGTTGGGAAGAGGAAGAAGATGGTGAGGAGGAGAATGGAAAGTAATGGAGGTGGTGGTGATGGTTTCATAGCTTGATGATAGGTAAAAGGTGCACTAGCAGAACTGAGAGAAACTGAAGGATGGAAGAGGAATAGAGAGAGAGTGGGATAAAGAGAAAGAAGTATGGAAGCAAGGGATGAAAAAGTGAGATGTTAGAGTGAGTACAAAGATTGGTATGGGAAAGTGTAAAATAGAGAGATGGGGCACATATTTAGAAGAGAGAGAGAGAAGCATTTCCATTGCACAGGTTTGTGACAGTTGGGACTTGGGATTACTTCATGGCGTAGCTTTGTTTGTTCCTTTTGATCCAAGGCAGTTCTAAACTTTGCTAAACACTCAATTGTATTAAATTTTTAAAAAATTAACATCATTTTTCTATGTTTATTCTTCAAGAGTTTATTAGGAGACAAGTTAATATGACTCATACACTCTTGTAAGAGCGATTATATCTAATGGTATGTTTGAAACATCAGTGTCTTGTAATTGGACGCACGTTTAGTTGAAGTTATGTGAAGTAGTTTTTGAGTTCCCGTGACTTTTCACCATAGATTTTTAGGAAATTGAATTTCAACATTTGTTTCAAATGAAATGAAGTGGTCATGCTTTAGTCAATAATTCATTTATCTTCCCATTATTTATTGTTGGTTAAAAGAATGTAAATAATAATTAAAAACATGATAGTAATACATAGATGAATTCAAATATTTTTTAAGTACCTTCTCTTTTTTTACATTTCTGATTTGAAATGTAAAATGCTGCTTAAAATCTTTATAAAGCGTTAAACATTCAGAAAACAATTTATAGACTCAAGGAATGCTGACATGCTTCAATTTTTAAATAGGTCAACGAGTATAAGTACAAGATAGTTCAAGTTGTTAAGCATTTATGTTACAATCCTTAATTAAAGAGAAAGTTTGGCCAAAGCTTATAACATATATTTCCAATCTTAGTTCAATATGGTTACACATTTCAGCAAAGAACTAATCCTCATGAGTTATGACTCACACAAGCAATGGATCAAATCATTACCCATGTATGCATCTGTTTACATATATATTTCCAAAAACTCTTGGTAAGCATCCTTCGAGTGACTTAACAATCTATAGCAACACAAGTTTCAGCAATGGTCTCACTGTCAACTTTGTTCACAAATGGGTCTATCTTGACCCAAATAATAGAAAAGACAGAGGCTAACAACACTGACCACAGAATAACAATGGTAGGAGTGCGGTTTTGGCGCCCCATGAGACCCTTGAGGAATGGATAAAGATGAAAAATCACCCAGAAGGCAAAGAAAACCTTCCCAAAGAGAGGTCCCCAAGACTCATATCCTCCATTAAGTGCATCAGAAAATCCAGCAACAACACCAACCATGTTAATAATGATAAGAGTTGTAGGTGGAATCAAGAGAGTAGTCCACTTGATAATATAAAGTTCACCAAACTCGGTATCCTCAGCAGCCTTGGCAGTGACAGTGAAGTTGGTATCAACACCAGCCAACATCTTAAGAAATCCTTGGAACACAGCAAACAGATGAGCTGAAGAACCTCCAATCACCCAAAACTGCTCATTACGCCATAAATCTTCAATACAAACACCACTCCAACGCAGCTCAAGCACACTTGTCACTATAATAGAGAGGAAAAGTCCAAGAAAGAGAATACTTGCAACGTTGGTAAGCTGTATGCATTTTTAAAGAACAAAGTATTAGTACAATATAAACTGTTCGTTATATATTGAATTGTTTCTATAAGCCTATAAATGATTTTCTTGGTTGTAATTTCAATTTTACAAACTAAATTATATTTTACAGGACAATTATTAGATAATCCATGGGGACTGAACTGAAATTTAACAACTTTCTGTATAATTATGTATGCTAGACCAAAAAGTAAAGATTAAGAGATTACCGTTGGTATGATAAATTTTCCGGTGAGAAGGCAAATTGCTGGCAAAGTACAATAAGCAACTAGAGGAAGGGATGTAAAAGGGTAAACAATGGTGTTTATATAAGCCAATCTCTGCAGCCATTTGAGACGGCCTCCTCCAACTGCATACCAAAGGGGGCAATGTCTACTTAAGAAAATTTCAACTGATCCAAGCGCCCATCGAAGGACTTGGTGCAACCGATCAGACAAGTTGATAGGTGCTGACCCTTTGAATGCAGGCCTTAAGGGCATGCAGTAGATCGACCTCCATCCTCGGCACTGCATCTTGAATCCTGTTAAGATATCCTCAGTAACTGAACCATAAATCCAACCAATCTGAAAAGACAAGAAAACAGGTTCATTGATATAAAAAAAAACTAAACTATAGATTAATTAAAAAGTGAAACATTATGTGTCTAGCTCGAGTGGAATTTTAACTGTTATAAATACATTAACAAAAATATCATTAGAAAAGAGAAAAGGAAACCGTAATCTAAAGATGGACTTTATGCTAGAACATTAACATTTAAGCCAAACCTCTTTTCCCCATTCAGTCTTCTCTTCATACCCACAGCTAATTACATGAATGGCCTCCTTGATCAGCATTGAAGGATCTGCAGATTCTGGTACCCCTCCTCCATTCTCCATTAATGCAGATTCAATGAAAACAGTAGACAGGCCAAAAGTTTTTTCAAAGCTCATTTGTGAAATTAGCGTTGACCTCTCATTCTCATCATAATCTGCAGGAAGAAAAGAAACCAGAAGAATGTTACAGTTAGAAGATTCTGCTTCATGCTTCTCTAAAAATAATAGGAAAAATTAACCGTGCTTACTGTCAATCTCCCTGAGATTATAAATTGCAGCATCAAGTTCTGCCCTCTTTCCATCTCTAGAAACCCGTGACACTTCTTTGCTGGAGGGGCAGCAACAGCATGATGATATTGGTGAATTGACCATAGAAGGTGGGCTATAGCCATAAAGTGCTTGTCGATTGAAAACACATCCAGTCCCCACATACATTGGTCCTTGAATGCCATCAAGTCCTCTCATGTTTACCTGAAATGTGTATGATTAAAAGACTACAAAATAGGGAAGATTGGAAGATAGAAGACTGTGGCCATGATTTTCACTTCATACATAAAATACAACACAAACGCGCGCGAACAAAATCACTGAATTAGTATTGCTTACAATGAGATAATTTGGCATAGAAACATATGAAATGCAATAGAATTGGACTCTTGATTACAAAACACAGAAAAGAAAAGTTTCTTTGCCGTGAAACTAGGAAGAGCATTTATGCAAAATACTTGTTTGATGAGATGAATTTTGTCACATAAGAAAATGATGCTTTGCCATAAACTTACATCAAAGAAAACTGTATTGCGGTTGGCATATCGATCACTGCGATCAATACCATCAAATCTTTGGGGGAATTGTACATAACAAACATCTCTACCAACTTCTGGATCCATGAGAAAACACATTGCTTCTCGAACAGCCTTGCTGTTGTTAACATAATGATCACAGTCAAGATTGAGAATGAAGGGAGCATTTGTGAGAACTGCAGACACCCTCACCTGGATAAATCAATACAAACATCAAGCATTATAAAATCATAAGGACCTTATATGAAACATTATTGAGGTATCTATACATACCAGTGCATTTTCAGCACCTGCTTTCTTGTGATGTTGGTATCCTGGTCTTTTCTCTCTAGAAACATAAACTAGCCTAGGAAGTTCATTTCCTTCGATATCACGAGCACCACTGTGTCCGAGGAAAACCTGGAAGATATTTTGCTTGAAAACTCAGACTTTGCAAAGAATGAGGCTGTCTACGAGAAGTGCATAAAATGAGTGTGTAAATGTGACAATAGTTGAGTAATACCAATCAATCAATCTTGTGAGCATAAAAATTTTCCGTCTGATTTTAATCTTTGATACAAAACCACTCAAAGTAATTTATGCCCATCATGATCAACAATTTAGCTTTGAGAATTGATTGCATACAGAAATAATGGACATACCTGAATCATTCCAGGGTGATCACGTGAGTTATTTCCAGGCCAAGGTGTTCCATCTTGCATCGTCCATCCTTCTTCTGGTGTTTTCTGGGCCTTAGCTACCATAGCATTAACTCGTACTTTATACTCTTCATATTCTCTCTGACATAATTGAAAGGTAATAACAGAGATGTTTCACTAAGATACTCAATTCATGAAAAACTAATAATTACTTCAGTTTGGTCAACCAATTAGTTAAGTTACAAATGAAAAGAGGAAGCTTCACATGTTTATTACCTTCATTGCTCTACGTTCTTTTACAAAAGAAGGTTGCACTTTATCTTTAAGGTAGTCAATTTTTTGTGAGAAGTAATACTCAGGTGCTCTAGGTTCAATTGAAAACTTTTTGCAAAATGGCACCCACTTCTTTGCAAATTCAGCTGTCTCCACAAGAGATTCAAATGTGAGCATTGCTGCTCCATCATCTGACACATAACAAGATACTTTATCTACTGGATAGTCAACCGCAAGGATAGAAAGCACTGTATTAGCTGTAATCAGTGGTGGTTCTTTCAAAGGATCAACTGTACTGACAAAAAAATCAACAGAAGCAAGTCCAGAGGGTTCACCCTCTCTTTCAAACCTGTCATGGCATAAATATAGAAGTTTACATCAGAATCCGTAGTGCATGCTCAGTATCAACTCTGACATTTATTTTAAGTATAGTCTACCATGTTAACCTTCACTTATTATACAATATATTATGTTCAAGTCATGCTTAAAGAACAAGGCATAAGGATCCAAATATTTTAAAACTTTGTGTGTTTACCTTGCAGAGAGGTTCTCAATATAAGTGTGTCGATTAACTGGAGACCATTTAGGGAACTGATCCAACACCCAGGAAAATGCAAACCAAATCTCACATATAATAGATGTCAACCACAGAGGAAAAGCACTTTCAACAGGATTTGTAACTCGATAATGGAAGAAAAGACCCAAGATTACTAGCCGCACAATTATCACAGTTCTGTATGGTGCGAGTTTGGACTTAACTATTGGCATAAGTACTGAAAGTGGCAGAGCAGCAGCCTCTGTGGACCTGCAAAGCAGATCATCCAAATTATAGGATGAATAATATGTTGTTTTTTACAGATTCAGAATCAATAAGCATTTGATGAACTACATATTCCGAATAAAATTGATAGTCTTTCAGGTGCAACCTGATGGTTTAAAACAATTTGATGAACTACTAATTATTAATATGTGCAAGTAGATAAAAAATTTAACATTTCAGCAACTTCTGTTTGCAATTCTCTATACTGTGGAAGATGGTCATAAAATAAATAGTAAAAGTTCATTTTCGGCACACATAAAGACTAAAGGTTAAAGTGATCTTTTTCTATCCATCAGCTTCAGAAAATTGCATTTGTGAAAAAGAAAATCTCTGGACTGTTTTTCATCTTAGTAGGAGAATAAAATGTTATTATTCTAATTCCAGCTTATAGTATGTAAGAATGGTCACAGATTTTGTAAATTGATAAATCTTTTTGTTGTTTTTCATTCCACTCAATGTATCAAACCAAACCACAACCGTGCCTCGATTTACTACTTGAGCTGCACACAAGGGGTATATCTATCATGTAGCTTCTCTTAATGCTAACCTAATTAAGGTCTGAAACTTATTGACAACTTATGAACACTACTATTCTAATACACAATATGCTGTCCAATTGAGGAACTCTATTTCATTCTCGATGAACTTACCGAATTTCTTCCATCTGCTGCTCCGGTGGAACTGCAGCCTCATTTTCAGCCATAGGTGCATCCTTTTTAGTCTTGTTCTTTTTGTCTTTCCCCTTCCCTTTCCCTTTCCCTTTCCAGCCTTTCATTCTATTTTTCCATTTTGAATTCCCAGATTCTTCTTTTACTTCTTCTACAAGAAAAACCATATTGTTACAATCAAAGATTATTTCTAAAATAAATTTAACCAAAATATATGCTCTTTAGTCTCTCTCATTTACCAATATCAAGTGAGGACACTGTACTGATATGTCTAGCATGAAGTCCTCCACCATCCTACAAAATTCGAGACGAGGTTGTCACTATATATTCCAACAAGTTAACAATATTCCAAAATAATAAACATAATAAGAGCCTGTTTGGATTGTCTTATTTTAGCTTATCTACTGACATAAACACTAGTGAGATTGTTTGAGAAAACTTAAATAAACAACTTATGACATGTTGTTAAGCTGTTTTCAGCTTATGAAAAAGACTTATAACTTATGTGTAACATAAATAGTTTATTCGTAAGCGCTTAAATTCCAAACATTGCCTAATTTCAGGTTTCTCATTTCCCTCAAAGTTCCTATAATTTACAGTAACACATTACCTGAGAGTTATTGATATGGGAAGCCACTGTGGATGGATTTTCATGAACCACGATGTCATCATCGTCGTCAACATTATCATCATTTGTTCTCCCTACACAAATATACAGTTCTTTAAATCAATTCAACATTAACAAACTTTTGCGTCTTCGCAGAGAGTTTGGATTTTCGATTTCAACACGATTAAATTATCGTGCAATGTGAGAGCGCGAAACGCATATGAATGAATTGTGAGAGAGTTTGTATATTAAATTATGTTGAATATCACAAATGAGTCGTTGTAGTATAGTGGTAAGTATTCCCGCCTGTCACGCGGGTGACCCGGGTTCGATCCCCGGCAACGGCGATTTTTTTTATTCTATGATCGGGTTGACCCGTTTCATGGTTCTGTTGGGACCCATATGATGTATATTGAAAACAGCTACAATTACCCTCTGGAATTTGCTAATGTGATGGATTAACTTTCGACCAATAAAATGCATGATTAATAAGTTAAAGGAATTTTCTTTGTTTTTAAAAAAAAGAAAGAACAAAATCATAAACAAATAACCATAACATGTAGATTGAAATGAGGAGTATAGAAAGAGTTACAAATCCACATATATAAATAAATAATTAGACACCAATAGTAAACGTTTGCTTTGAAACGTCAAAAGATTTTATTACCTTCATAGGGAGTGCCACACTTAAGACAAACCTTATGTCCTTCATTGATTTCATGTTCAAAACAGGCCTTACAAATTGGGTAACTACACTCATGACAAGCCACAAACATTTCCCCATTCTCACCAAGCACTAGTTGTTCCCCACAAATGTTGCATAGGGGAGCACCAGATGGCATCATTTTGGTTCAGCTATATATCCCTCTTACTATTTGATTCTCAATCTATGCTCATATAGCATTTATATGAAATATCATTAGCCTGTTGGAGTTGTTTGATGATGCGATTTTTTGTAATACTGTATAAAGTGGTGGTGAGTTATTTTTTTGAGGTTGAATTGTTAGTGTCATGGTTTCAAGTGACACAAAAAGGCACCAGCTGAAAGAGACAGAGAGTTGAGAAGCAACGTCAATTTTTTCTGATGATCAAATGAACAATGTTTTAATTCATTGCACGTGGTATATCTTTCAGATTTCAAAAATTATATATAAATTACATTTTCAATAAGATATCAAAATTTAGATTAGCTTATATGATGTTCATCATACAAATAGTCCAATTGGAATTTAATTTTAACGATTAGTCCATTTAAAAGTCTTAATTTTTCATGTCCCACAAATACAACTCAAATAGTAAGATTTTTTCATTCTTCACTTTTCAGCACTTTGTGTGTGTAAGTTAATCATTGATCTCTTTAAAAAAAATCTTAATATTATTCACAAATTTTGAAAATATTTCACAAGATAGTCAGAAATTCTAAAACTTTAACTAAAAAGGCTAAGAATTTTAAAACTAGAAATTAGTATTTCCTAAAATATAAGAGAAAAAAGATATGCACCATCAACATAAACTATTTTTACACTGATGTTCAATAAAAATAAAGTATGTGTTGGTTATTTTAAAAGAGAATTTACCAAAAAAAATTATTTTAAAAGATATTACAAAATAGGTCTATATTATAAGATGATGGATTCTTGCCGTTAGTCACTTTTAGATTAAATGCTTGTCTAGTATTATTTTATTTTATTTTGAGCGAAGGTAGTATTGTTGTTTTAAAATATTAAGATTTTTTATATTATGATTATGATGATGATGATGATATCAAGAAATGCGTATAAGACTATTTGTTGGACAAAAAAATTGTTTTGTTTGTCTACTGTCATTGTCATAAAAATATGTTTCACTGATACGATGCAAAGTTGACAGATAACACACAACCTCCAAACAATGCATATGGAGCAAAACAATTATGTTCATCAAAATATGTATATTCAGCTTACAAAACACACCCTTATGAATGATCTGCACCTATCAAACAAAACAATTTGAGTATATATGATAGAGGATCAAACAATTGTTGGTTGAAGGTACCAAATTATTGCGACCGCCGACAACACTAAATCATTGAGAAAATGCTGGTTGACATCCAACCTACACAATTTGTTGATCAAGTTATAACTGACTAAGTGTGGCAGTGTGCAGCCAACACACACAATTTCTCTCAATCACTTTCAACATATGGAAATGGGGATATCTTTCAAAAAAAATTAATAAGTTAATATTTGTAAACTTTATCATAAAAAAACAATTACAAGGGTTTGGTTTAGTGATAAAAATACATATCTTAGACCTTAAAGATTCGAGTTTGAGCTCCACTAATACTCTCAAGTTACCCTAAAGTTTTTTCTATTATGTATTAGGACATCATCCCCTCACCCTAAATTTTTTCCATAAAAAAAATAGTTTCTTTACCTTTATCAAAACAAAATGTTTCTCTTTTCATAAAAAAAATAAATATATATATATATATATATATCTACAGTCATTATCATAAAAATGTAGTGCTCTCGTATTATGCAAACTTGATAGATAGCACGCAACCTCCAAACAATGCATATAGGGCAAGCGATACACGCTCATCAAAATATGTATATTTAGCTTACAGAACAATTTGAGGTATATGATAAATGACGACTCACAACACTAAATCACTAAATAGACGATGAAAGACAAAACACCCTACTCTAAGCAATTACAGGTTCTTGATCTTGAACAACCAACGATGTTAGTACATCTCGTTATACTTCCATACGAAGGGAAATTCTCCTCCACCACATAGCTCAAAACTTGATGGAAAAAAAACCGTTAACAGATGTTCCGGTAGGATATCGGCTGAAAAAAAAATCGGCTGGATTTGAGGGGGATTACCACTTAATACCCCTTGGGAAGTCTCACAAATAACACATTTCACCAGCATTTTGAACTTCAAAATTGTAAAAGTCAAGACAATTTAATTTCTTTAATTTGCAATATGGTAATTTAATCCCTTAAATTAAAGAACACCATTCAATTATTCAATCTACCAAATTATTTTTTAAAAACATCAATAAAATAAAATTCATGAAAGACCTACATATAACATTAAAATCGTTTCATGGTGCATCAAAACACACATAAAACCTTCAAAATTGTGGTGCTACATTAATAAAAAAAATAAAAATAAAAATAATAATTGACTAATGTTCTTTAATTTAAGCAGGTATATCTAGACTAAAACCCCGAGTGCTTTTAAGTTGTTGAGCATGATCTCTCAAGTGCAACATAAAAACGTTTTGATTACTCTCAGCTTGAAACTATGTTAAAGAATAGACCTTTACGGTTTTAGATGTGTCACACACAACAAGGTTGTCTGTATCAGCTGAGGTGGTACATAGCCAATTGACCTGCAAAATAAAATGTATAAATGATCATGGAATAGACAAATTTGGCAAAAGAGGAACAAGTTACTAGCAAACAGAGGTTCCAATGAAATGTACAAAACTCGCCTTTTGGGGTACACCAATGTTCAAATGTAGAATATCATTGTTTCCGTCACTTGACCCGGCATCAGTATATCTGGACCAATTCCATACCTTCACCAACTTATCGTTTCCCCCAGATATTAAGAATTTCCCTCTTTCCCCAAACATCGAAAATGTCCTGTGTCACCCATATCAAGTTAGGGGCCAAGTTGAAATTAGTCTAACAATTACTAAATAAATTAGAGATCAATTGAACTCACAGGCTAGAAACAGCTGAAGTATGACCTCCTACAGTGTAATCAAACTGCAATCTCTTTTTTACATTATCATCTGCATCTGTATTGCTAGACGAACTACCACCTTTTAATCTTGATTGTGATCCTTTTCGTGTATTCGAAGAGCTTTTTGACCTTATAGCAGCGATTTCTGATTCAATATCAATCACATTGATAACATCACCCCCTGCAACAGCACATATCTTGCCTAATTTATCTACCATGTCAATTTCGGGGACAGCTATTGCATGAATCAAAGAAGGATTGAAACACTGCCCAGCACCGTTATTACTCACATTACCTGCAGTGAAGAAAGGACAGCATTAGCAAACTGGGTAGTTTTCTTTTCACATTTGTTGTCACTCACTTATTTTTACTGCATATATATTACTATTATCAGTGTTAAGTGTATGCATATGTTCGTAAGCAATGAAAAGAAAAGGCTGACCTATAAAATGTAGAATTCAACTATAAAAACCAAATTAAAGAAGGATCACTAATTTACATTGTATTATGCACCAGCCGAAAGTTCAGTTATTATCAAAGTACATGCACGTATGCCTCATGTATAAATGTATCCAAACAAAGAAAAGAAAACACCATCGTAAAAAAATGTAAAATTCAACTTTGAAAACAAAATGAGCAAAGATCATAAATTTACATTGCATTAAGTATCAGCCGCAAGTACAGTTATTAACAAAGAACATGCATGCAATCTGCACGTCTACATATATCCAAAACTCCAATTTTAATAACAACTATATTTGTTTTTTTTCAAAGATCTACCTGCTAACTGCATGTAACTTGCATACCAAGTTACTTGTCGTAAACCAGCATTTTTGTGTTTTAATTGCATTGGTAATATTTTTAACCAGTCTTAGCTTTCCAATCTATCTCTTCTAGAATCATGGTGAAGGATAGCCGGTTGCAAAAGCCTTCAACAAGGATCTAAAACAATTATCATACTAAAAAGTTTTCTTTTGCTACTTGCGAACAACAAAATAAGTAGAGATGTGAACAATTGTATTATTGCAAAAATCAAAATACAAAAACAAATGAAGGCTATTATTTAGACAATTCTAGTTGTCTCATTCAGAAGTACATTAATAGACAGACATTTACAGAAAAATATACCAAAATTAAGTACTTTGTAGGGGCGCGCTTTGGAGAATTCCCACAGCACAAGCGTTGAATCAAGACCTCCACTAATTACTGGGAAAAACAAACATAGGAGTCAACATTCTATACATAATGAACACAAGTTTCTAGAAGACTAGCATAAACCTAAGATCAAAAAGTTTTGTGAAATTTAATTATAAATAAAAACCTATGCGCATGCAAATTCTTTTGATTAATATATCCAACTCAACTATTAAGTCTGTATGTAATATTTGTTAGAACTTTCCTAAATATCTTTGATGTATATTTGTTAGAACTTTGGTATATACTATTTTCTATAACTTTTAACCGTGAGCGGCTCACGTCTCTTGTTTATGCATATGCATTATACAGTTTTTAAGTACACAGACTACGTTATTTAAGGTGACGCAACAGTGCAAATTTCAACATCATAACATTTGCAAAAGGAATCGAAATCAACCCTAAAAAGTCTACAAGTGACATTTTGATTAAATAAACTGGCCTGCCAGATCTGCGCATAAAACTGCAATATGAGCACTGGTAGAAACAAGAAAATCACAGCAACCTAACTCAGGAGTTAAAGTACTTTGTTTTGTGTGTTCTACATTGGCAAAATAGTCTGATTATCGGTGACAACAAAAGCAGCAAGAATACTTTGCTTTGTGTATTCTACATTGGCACTATAGTCTGATTATCAGCGAGGTGACAATGATAGAAGCAATAACAGCCAGGAGTTATAGTCAGTTTGTTACAATCAATGATTACGACATGGATATATCGATTTCTGTGTGACTGTTTCTGTTTAAATACAGAAAACCTCTATAAATCAGCATTAGAACAATACCAACTCAAGAAGATAATGTTGTAACATCCATGTCAGTTTCTTTCTTCATTTAAATTTTTTCAATGAATTTTTTTTCTTAAAATGTACTCTAAATAACAGAAAAACTGCAACAACTTACAGAAGTCTATTTCAAACATGACAGTCATATCTTATTTTCATTGGAAACCATAAATTTTACTATGAGGGGTAGGAGGGGGAGAGAGAGATTTATCTGGGAAAAAAAAGCAAAATTTTGTTTGACTACCTTCCCAAGATCTCCAAGGAAGGAATTCCACAGTGCTACATATCTACAATACAAGGTCAAGGTGAATTGAACAATATTAAGATATCAAATTACTCATTAACTTTAGATGAACAAAACAATAGGAGAAAAAATCGCACGTGGAAAGATGGAATATTAGTGGGTTGAAATAAAACTCGTGATTTAATGAATTGGCAGTCATGTAGTAAAGAATAGCTAAAAAGCAATAAGGATACACTTGTATGACCAGTTTCGGCTCGTAAAGTTTTGTAAAGGCAGTGCTGCCTGATGTCAATTATCTGTCAAAAGAAATTACAATCAATAATTATGAAGAAAATAAAAATGAAGAATGCAACAATAACTCAGGTTTTCTGAAATTAAAATAAATAAGAAAAGGAAAAGTGCATAAAAAATAAACCATGGTACAGAGGAAAAGAAAAAATAAAATTTCTAAATAATGTATAAAAAACGTATGTTACCATGTTTTGATTCTTTTAGAATACAATGCAAATATGGTTTCTTGTGAGAGAATAGATTAACATTAACAGGAAACTGGGAATCTCTTTACAATATCACGCACACTTATACGAATATCATTTCTCATCCAACTCTAACCCACTCACCCCATGCAAGAGCCCTCTGGGTTGAACTGTTGAAGACAACTTGAAGTGTGAACAATAAACAAACTCATTATACCTGGTATGCGATTTAACTTCATTTTAGATTGAACTCATGACATTGGTTACATAAACTCCGGTACCAAATGAAGAATCAACTAATTATCTCAAAACTTAAGCTATGGTATTAGGAGTAAATTCATGAATGGATTTTAGATCTCTTACACGTTATAAGTGGAAAAAAGATATATTCATATAAGTCGATAAATGTGGTATTAATGTTACACAAGAGAAAATTACAACGCACAACAATAATAAATACGAGACATACCTTCACCTCGCCACTATCATCTGCTGCAGCAAGAAATGAGGACTTTGAGTTGCATGTAACCTGCAAAATCACACACATAACTGTAATATAAAAGAGGCATGTACAAGTGACTACAACTTCAGGTATAATGCAGTAATCTAGTTTCACGATCCCAATGTCCTTTATTATGGAACAAGTCCGCATCATAAAATAACCTCTTGATTACTCAATTGATTGATTGTTATTGTAATCAAGCTATAAATAAGAGATCAAACACGCAGCCACGCATAAAATTTATCTCAAACTCTGTTTAACCACAGTATCAAAGCAGTACTGATCCCAGACTCAATGACCTAATTAAGCACTACTTTGCTGCTGGTTTGTAACCACAGTATCAAAGCATTGTTTAACCACAGTATCAAAGCAGTACTGATCTCAGACTCAATGACCTAATTAAGCACTACTCTAGTTTCACGATCCCAATGTCCTTTATGAAACAAGACCGCGTGCATAAATAACCTCTTGATTACTCAATTGATTGATTGTTACACGCAGCCACACATTAAATTCATCTCAAACTCTGTTTAACCACAGTATCAAAGCAGTGCTGATCTCAGACTCAATGACCTAATTAAGCACTACTTTGCTGCTGGTTTGTGACCTTAATTTGGTGTCTACTTTTACCTTGATGTAAATTCAGATGGCAGTATGAATATTCAACAATATCAAGTAAATGCATAATAACATTAAAATTGAATACAATTCCTACTATCTACCTTGTTTATCTCCTCTTTGTTATAATTATAATTCTCCAGTGGCTCCCATTTGGTGGTGGCCTTCAAAACAGAACACAGTATACAGAAACTCAGTAATATAAACAATGTAACGTGCAAACATACATACATAGATCCTTGATATGAAAATGAATAATTCAATAAATGTGATTGCAGGTGCACTCGGGTAATATAAGGAGAGAGGGGTTTCCCGTAAATGAAAATAAAAAGTACTGAAATCAAACATCTTTGGAGCCCATAAAATGCTTACCAGACGCACATCAAAACATTTGATTTCCTTTCCTGACGAGACATAGATATTATCTTCATTCCCTGATTCAAGGGATAAATGTTTGCAAAAGATATAAGTAAACTTATCCACTGGACACAAATTGGATGTCTCCAATTTGCATACGATACTTCTTTGATTTATATAAAAATAAGAAATCTATTATGATGAAGAGAAAAAATCTCAGAAGAGAGGGAAGTAATTGTCCTTAACATAAGAACAAAACACAGACAGAGAGTCCCCTCAAAGAAAAACACACACAGACACACACACACACGCGCGCGCGCACAGAGAGAGAGAGAGTATTGGTGGAGCAGAACATTCAACCCCTCAACGTATATATCCGCTAGGAAAACCCCATAAAAAATGGTCATGCGCATTCCACGAATAATGAATCACACCTTTCAAAATAAGGAACTTTCTATGTAACTTAAATTGCCGTGCCCCTTGCACTATTGATCACTGGATTCTGTAAAAAAGATTCATTCAACAGTCATCCAATGATCAATCATACTGCCAACTAGGGAGGCATAACGCAAGAAAGAGTAATGGTATGAATGCCCAAATGGGAATAGCATCAAAAGAAAAAAAATTATACGTGGTACTCAATAACTCACTTCTCCAGTGTACAAGTTACGAATATCACATAGTTATGGACAAAAACATAGTATCAGAGAAAATTTTATTGCATATAGACATGAGTTTATTTTCTAAGGTTTAACACATTAAACCACTCATGAACTTTATATTCCAACACATTGATCATGTGTCAGCTAAAAGAATATTAATCTTCATACATTACATACATATACAACAATGAAGCACAAATCATTTTTGTATTAATGTGATATTTTGCAAGTATCTGCATGACAGAGACTTTCAGTCAAAAGTAGATTTTGGTAAGCAATGATAAACAGACCTGACTTAAAACACAAGGAAAGAATTGGCTCGTCGCTAACATCCATAGCAATTTGCGGTTCGTCATTGCATCGTAAATCAAACCAGCAAACACGACCATCCTGTTTCGTATAGAAAATTAAATTGAAATGAAAGGGAGCAATGGTGAAGGATAATGAACCCTAATTAAGAGATAATGGAAGTGACCTCGCCGGAAGTGACGATGATGCGAGGGTTTTGAGAAGAGGCAATGCAGCAATTAACGCTGTCACCGTGACCTTTCAATCGTCGGGCTTTAAGCTTAATCTTAGGAGGTTGAAGATTAAGCGTACGCTCAGCCTCTGCCTCCACCGCAACCGATGCCATTTCTGGTTCTCTCAATTCGCGGCGTGTGTATGTATCTGTATATCTATAGGTTTTAGGAGGAAATGGAAGGAACGAAAGTGCTGTTGGGTTTGGAATTTGATATTGAAACCGCGCAACGCCGCACTCACACCGGACACCGCTAAACACAGACTGCTCCATTTCTTACCGCTAATATTTTACTCTCTTTTTTTACCAACCAATAAGGATCCTGTATTATAAGTATAAAATTAAGCCAAATCTTTATTTCCTCGCTAATAAGACGCGGATACAAGAGGTAGAAATCCTCGTAATATTAGCTAACAATAAATGTTAAATCTGAGTCAGACATGTATCATATATCTTGAGATTGTAATCCAAAACACACAATATTTGTTATAACATTTATACACCGATTAGTATCTCAATATGAATGAGAAACATCACCATTTCAATCCAAATCCAGTAAGCAACAAAATTTATTAACCAACATTCTACCCAAACACTAAAAAGTAATGTCAAACGAAAAAATATGTGCTCTTTTTACAAGCTTGAGACAAAGTGATTGGACAGACTAAGTTTGACATAAAGACCCAAAGAACAACAATAAATTACTTGTAAACACATGAATCTATCAAACTAAGAGGTTTTCCAAGTTGGTTGACATGAAAAGTGATTGGACATCCGATTGTCTGATAGAATGTAGACCAAACTCCTAAAATATCAGCCTTTGATTTGACCTCAAATGTTATGTTCATTGCCATTGCAACATTGTTCATGTTTTCTATGGTATCATTTCCAAGAATTGATATCCCGCCGTAGAGCGGAACTTGTTTTGCATACACAAACACAACTAGCTTTTGCTGACTTTTATTTGACTGATGAAACTCCTGCATCTATTATGATAAAGAAATCAACCAAATAGTTAGTTTAACCAAGTACTTTGCAAATACCGATTTTGTTACTTGTTTAGGGCAATGAAAACATGAAGAAATTAATTGGAGTGAAGATATATGTGTGTGTGTGTCTATACATGTTTTTCACCTACTACTTAGTTTACAAATTATTTATTGATGCATTCATATGCATCAAAGAATAAAGAGATTGATACTCATAAGGAATAGAAGTGAGTGATGTGATACCTGACCAGAAGCTAGTGTGAGGTCGTAATAGCGAAGTTGTAAATGAGTTGATGTTACATAAACCCCGAAGTAAGTTGCAGGATTTGTGTACATCATCTTGATTGTTGAGTTCAATGACAACAAATAGGTTGGTACTCCCGTCCGATCGTTACCAAATTGTACATCCAAATTCTCAAACTCAATGCTCTGCTCAGTTATTTTTCGTAAGTTAAAACAAATACTAGACGAATAAGAAGAACTCATAAATCAAGATGAGGTTCTACGGTATTCATTAAGTATCATGAAATCATTGTCTAAAAAAATTCATAACATAAATTTTTGTTTGAAAATACCATACAAATACTTGTCAAAGTAATAATTACATCATATTTTATATACATAAGTTAATTACCTTTATTGATTTGTTTTTGTTACAAAGAGGGTCGAAGCTCCATCCTTCATTGATCTTAAGTAAGATTCTTAAGACACTTGTTAACATTTTTCTTTAAATAACAATAATTCATATAAAAGTATCTTTAACGGAGTGAACTAAAGTGGGTAAACAATTTACTGATTGTGGGGCTAAATAACTAAAGATTTAATCAATCTATAGTTGATCTAAGTAATTTTTAGTTGAATGGTGATTCTTTATAAAGAATCCAAACTTGATCTTACATGTTTATATATTTTTTTATTGTGATTAACTTTAAATCAAAATTAATAATTAATTTAACTATTTTAATTAAAATGCATAAAAATATTAATTATTAAAGTTGTAGAAAAATTAGTTTAATAATTTTACCTAACCAAGTTGTAAAAAATAATAAATATATTTAATTTAATTTTTATTTTGAAAACTCGATATCCGGTCAAAGGACCGACTAATTCGAGGGGACCAATCTAACTGTCCACTTGCGTGGGCCTCAATTAAAGCATAAGCAAAACTATGTGTGGACTTGTCCATCGATACTAAGACCTTGAGAGGAGCACACTCCAAGATCTCAAGTTAACCACTAGACCAACTCCAAATGAGTTATATACAATTATTATAAAATTAAAAATGATGCAAAATTAACAACAATTATTATAAAAGAGAAATTTCGTAAAAAAAATTGATAAAACAAAAATTAAATATGATTGGAGATTGAAAGATAACTTTTATACATACATATATATGTATATATACGGGGAGATAAAAATACAGTGGCAGAATCCCTAACAAAAACGCTAAAAGTCTTATGAAATTGCGATTTGACAGGGGTTTTGCCAGGAGTTGAATCCCTGACAATGTAGGTCGTTGCAAATCTATTGTGAGAGGTTAAACCCCTGGAAAAAATATGAGGGGATTTCCCTGCAAAATACACTTTCACAGGGGATACTCTGCAAATTGCCAGGGGTTCAAGGTCCTGTCAAATATTCCTAGCAAATAGCCAGATTTCCAGTAGCGCCATGACCCATCACAATCACCTCAACAAAAATTATCAAATAAATTTCATCAACGTTTTTTTTATAGACAGACAAAATTGCAAAGCGATCATAAACTCTCACACACAATATGGAGGTGTCGGGATTCGAACCCGAATCATGACGTTCAGCCTAACTATTTCGACTTTTTCGTCAGTTGAGCTATGAATTATGGGACAATTTCATCAATGACTTACATTTAAACAACATTTGTTTATTTTAGTAGTATTTATTGAATGAAAGTAAATATGTTTTTTATCCCTACAAATTTATAGCCTTTTAAGTCTAGTCCCTAAAATATTTTTATTCACTTTTAATCCCTATTTGTATTTTATAAGGACAATTTTGGATGATACAAAAATATCCATTTTTTTGTAGAAAGTTTTTTAAAACAAGACTATTCTTACAAACTACAATATTATGGAGGATTAAAATTAGCATTAAAATAGGAACTAAACTTGAAAACTCATGATTTTGTAGGGATAAAAAACATGTTTAACCCTTAATTAAAGTTCAAAAAATAAATAATTAAAGAGAGAGATAATCCTTCTATAAACACACTTCTCTATAAGCACTTATAAATGTCACTCTACAACGAAGGTGCTTCTTTAGCTCAATGCTAAATAGGTGAAACACCGACTCATTGTGGATGGTCCGATTAATTTAATCATCCATTTAGGAATAAAAAATTAAGTAACAAAATTAAATAAATAAGCAAATAAGTAAATATATGTAGAAGAATATGAAAGACAGATTTTTTCATCAACAATGTTATATATGTTGTTACCTCAAAAAAAAATGTTATGTATGTTGTCGGCAAGAATAAATATGGATTTCCAATTACTAATAGTTTATGAATAAAACTATTTGCAATTACTACAAAGCCAAAGCGAAAAAGGGTACATTTTCAATGACTATAAACTAAAAAAATGTATTTTGAAATATGATGATAATAATAACAATAAAAAATAAAAATCATCATCATGAAAGTTTAGAAAATGTTACCTCAAGGTTGACACGAGGTTTGAAGCTTCTACCAACAGCCCAAAGAATAAAACAAACCACAGCGAAGATAAGAACAAAACCAAAGAAGCAGCAAATGTACTTGCGAATCGAATAATGAACAACTTCATCATCCTCATCATTTTTATAATTTTTTTCGTCAAGTTTCTTCCAAGAGGTAGAGTACCGTGAGGTGGAAGATTCACCACGAGAGTGATGATAGGAATGGTTAGGAGTTAAATCCACTGAGTTTGAACGGATTGAGAGTTTCTCAACGTCAAGGCTTTGGGGGCTCTCTACATAGTAGAGTGGTGATCGCTGGGAAGAAGAAAGGGTTCCCATGCTTTCATCGGAGCCATATTTTTTGTGTATTCTTCCTGCCATTGCCATTGCTTTGTTTAGAAACGAATAGCAATAGCAAGACCTATATATGCTTTTCTTATGAGTAATAAATTAATAATTAATAAATTAGTATTAATGGTATTTCCTTTTTCCTCCGTTGGCACGAAATTTCTTTTTTATACTAATTATATGGGATTTTATGCTAATTATATGTGATTTTTTTTCCTGTTTAGAATTCATAAATCTTTTTTATTGATAGAGACAAACCGGTGATAATGCTTTATTGTTTATTTTAAAATGAATTTAACTAGTATATTATGCCACTGCACAATTATTTTACCAATGTTATTTCAAAAAAAAAATTATTTTACCCATGTTACTTTCCTAAAAAAAATTATTTTACCAATGTTACTTACAAAAATATATTTTAACAATAAATTAAATGATGTGTTGTCACGTCAATTAATAAATATGAAAATATATGAATTTTCATATTCATTAATTGATGTAGCAACACATCATTAGATGCATGTGTAAGATGATTGTACACTAATAAAGTATATTGATTAAACTTTTTAGAATTTCAATGCGAAAAGATATTTTTTTTAGAGAAAAAATAATATGCATTGTCGGTGTAAATTAGTTTTACACTGACTTTTAATATAAATTAATGTATTTGGTATAATTATTTTTAAAAAACGGTTGTATGGCAAAATGATTGATTTATATTTCCTTAAAAAATGATTGATTTATATTGCATGATGATGCAAAGAAATATAAATTAATGTATTTGGTATAATTATTTTTTAAAAACGGTCGTATATATGGCAAAATGATTGATTTATTTTTCCTTAAAAAAAATGATTGATTTATATTGCATGATGATGCAAACCTATTTTATACCGTTGGTGCATCACCATTGCTCTTTTTACTAATCTTGGGGTATTTTATTTTTACAATTTTTTTTTTAAATTTGGTTTTATTTGTAAAAAGTATTTATGTTATTTTAATGTTGTACAACAAATATTGTATAAGTTATGATATCAAAACTTTTAGTTGAGTCTAACATAACCTCACAAAACTGATTTTTTTTATAAAAATAAATAAAAATAAAATCCCACAAAATTGAATTTGTAAGGTTGAATCCAGTCAAAATCAATTCCTAATATGATTGACCTAACTCAACCCTATAAAATCCGTTTGTGAGATAAAAATAACACCGCTTATAAACACATTGTTAAGTCATATCTAATCAAGTGTGTGATTCTTTAACAATATGTTTGTTAATGATGATTTCTTTTTACTTTAATAATGAAAAGTTTTTGAAGGAAAAACTTTTGAATGAAAAGTTAAGAGCTACTATAAATTATGGAAAATTTTGTAGTTTTGAAAAGAATGCTGTAGTGTTTATTTGTGAATCGTGATAGTACTTGGTACATTTTTTATTTTTTTTTGAAGGAATGATAGTAGTAGTTTTGTTTTAGTCCAATCCGTGTGCATTCAATTATATTTATTACGTAGATAATTAAGAGATACTCCCACTTATTACGTAGATAATTAAGAGATACTCCCAGGGCATCTAATACTCCATATTTACTATAAAAAAAAAACTTCATATTAGCAGTAAATTCCGGAATTAAAAGTGGATCCAAATATAGGCTAGTGAATAAAAAAAGTCCGGAATTAAATATCATATCAGTCCCGTAAGTATAGCTCAGTTGGTAGGACAATGCATTATTATATGTAGGGGCCGAGGTTCGAACCTCGAACACCCCACTTGTTCACCTTATAAGGTGAATTCTAGCCACTAGGCTACCTGACAAAAAAAAATAAAAAATATCATAACATATTATTTATAGGGTCTTGCTAACCGGTGTTTTAAAAGCCTTGGTTAAAAAATCAATTAGTAGAAATTTTATCTTGAAAATATTAGTTTTTATTTTTGTCTTAGCAATAATTATACCACTTTCGATACAAAACTTATTAATTTTAACACTTTAACCAACGCTCAAAAAACACTCATTAGCATTCTCCGTATTTTTAAAGTATCATCACATATTATTATTATTATTTTAGCCACCATAGCAATATTATTATGCTTTTAATTGAATAATAATTTTTCTTTTGTCAAGTATTTTGGTGGCTAAAAATTTACTTCTTAATGTAAAAACTGAAAAATTGAAGGTTTAGACCTCTGATTTTGCATATCAAATATCCCTACCAAATAATATATGTTAAAATTTCACTCCAAAAATGAACAAGTGAATACTCACTTTAGTTTCTTAAAAAATCTCCAAAGTAAAGTTTAGCCCCTGAAAAAAATCTATTTTTTAAGAAATAAAAACCGAGAGAACTTAGTCCTCACCTGAATCAATATCATATTAAGAAAACGATATCATATTAAGAAAACGGGACAACTAAGTCTCCAACAATATTAATATTAATGACAGGTGGCGGTGGATATTTGATCTCGTTAACAGTCACTCTGTTAGGGGGACTTATCACTTTCTCTCAACGGTCGATGCTCCTCATGAACAAGGCTTGTCCGTTGATATTTGACATAAGCAGATTCCGCTAAAGGTTTCATTGTTCACTTGGAGACTTTTTCGCAACAAGCTTCCAACCAAAGATAATCTCGTTCGGCGTCAACTTCTTCAAACCGGTGACAACATTTGCATGGGTGGGTGCGGCTCTTTGGAGACCGCATACCATCTTCTTTTCGGCTGCAACACTTTTGGCAGTGTTTGGTCTGCGGTTTTGCAGTGGCTTGGCTTATCGTTCGTCGCTCCGGCATGGAGTACTAATCATTATATACAGTTCGGTCAGATAGCGGGGTTTCCGCGTTCTTCTTACAATTTCTTTCGAATAACCTGGTTAGCTTTGTCTCGATTATCTAGAAGGAAAAGAATAACAAAGTGTTTCAACAGAAGGTTGCAGCTCCTCAAATTTTAGCTGACAAGGTTAAATTGTTATCTTTTCAATGGCTAAAGGCAAATATGTTACATTTTGTTTTTAACTATCATGATTGGTGGCAGCACCCTTTGTCTTATATGGGTGTCAGACTGTAATCTTCTTGTTTTTTTTCGGTTTCCTTTCTTCGATGCTTGTGTTTTATGCACCAGTGATTTTTGTTTGTACTCTTTTTGATGATTCTCTTTTGCACGCCTTGTGCGAGATGAATCACCAATGATTATTTAATTCCATTCTGGCTTGTTCAAAAAAAAAAAAATCTCCAACAATAAATAAAAAGGGACTAAATTGTTTCTTTTTCATTCTTGTTTTTTCCTGTTTAATTATTAGATATATAATTGTCTTTTTTAATAAAAAAAATATCATTTGAAGCACCCTAATATTCTTCTACTAACAATATATGAAAGTTGAAGTACAACGAAATTTCATAATTGTCCTCTTTAAAACTCATAATCTCTTTAGTTTTATGTGCATAATGGTCATTTTGCAAAATTGAATTTAATTGTTTTTTATTTTTTAAATTAATTATGGATAATGGTTATCACAACTGGAGCAAATTTCCACGGATAACTATGAAACTAATTAATTTATTAAAAAAATTACGGTTAGTGGTCATCACAAATCTAACAAATTTTCACGGATAAATATAGAATCTATCTATTTATTTTTTTTAAAATAACTTAAAAACAAATAATATGTAATATGATATAACAAATTTCCACACATATTTGTTTTTTTTGATACAAAATTGTTTTTTAATGACTTTTAAAATATTATTTTTTAATTAAAAACAAAAAGGTGTAGCCAATTTTTTCTCTACAAAAAAAAATTGTAACTAACCTTCACTTTCATGGATAGATGGATATAACAAATTTATTTGTTTTTTGGATGCAAACTTAAAAAGTCTTTGGAATACTTTTAATTTTAAAATGTTATTTATTTTTTAATCTACTAACAATATATAAAATAATTATTTTAAAAAAACAATATATAAAAATCAAAACTCAATAAAGTTTCATAATTGTCATTTCTTAAAGCCAATATATTGTCATGATAACCGTGGACGACTATATTTTTATTTGATTTTGGAGATATAAGCACATAAATTCTACAATGCGTGCGGTGTAAATATACAATACAGTGATGTTGATTTGATAAAAAAAAAATGTACAGTGTTGCTGATATTTTGAAAATAGTCACGAGTATTTCAAATTTTATCATATCGACTATCACATATCGTTACATAAAAAAAAATTGTCAAAAAATAAATAAAAAATTGTTACATAAAAAAAATCTGCATATATAAGCATATAAAATCCTCAACGAGTGCGGTGCAAATATTTAACGGTGTTATAAATATAAAATAAAAAGTTTTTTTTTACAGAATAAAATAAAAAGTTATTTAATATAAACACTACATGAATGTTGATATTCTGAAAATAGTTGAGTTTCCAAAATTTTATCATATCTATTTTCTCATATATGTACATAAAAAATTTATTTATGCACATATAAGTCATAAAATCTACAACAGGTGCGGTATAAACATTGAACGATGTTTTGCATATATAAAATAAAAAGTAATTCAATATAATCACTATATTAATGTTTATATTTTAACAATATTAAAGAGTTTCCACAATTTTTTCCTATCAAAATTCTCATATATTTTCATAAAATTTGTTTATGCATATAAAACGTATAAAATCTGCAACGGGTGCGATGTAAACATTGAATAGTGTTTTGCATATAAAATAAAAATTTATTTAATAGAAAAAATTATATTAATTTTTATTAACTTGAAAATAATCATGAGTTTTAAAAATATTATTTTATTCCTTCAAAAAAAAATTATTAACTTTCTTATATATGTATATAAAAATTTGGTATCGTACATAATAAAATAAAATCCACAACATATGTGATTCAAATATTTAACATATTTTTGTGTATATAAGAAAAAAATTATTCAATAGAAACATTATATTAATGTTGATAATTCCTTAAACATTTGACAATATTAATAATGTAATTATTTTTTATATGATTACCGCAATGTTATGTGACCCGTGCGGAAGCACGGGTCTATTACTAGTTATTAAAATAAAAGAAAACAAGGAAACAAGCACTTGAGTAGACTAAAACTAACGAGAAAAAGAGTGTTGGTCCAAGAGAAATTCTAATATGATCACATGAGCAAATAAAAAGTGTTTGGTCACACACACATAAAGAAATATTTTTTTAATAATAAAGAGAAAATTGATAAAAATAATGATTGAATATTTTAAAGACCATCTTTTTATGTATGTGTCCAAACACTATTGATTTGGTCTTGTGTCCATGAAAGAATACCTCGTTGGTCCAAAGGCAAAAACTCCACTCATGCGAAGCCCAAATGTATCAATGACTTTTTTTTGAAGGAATCAATGTCTTAATTATGAATTACGATCAACAAACGTTGGCCTAAACATAAAGGACTCTATTTTGTATGAAAACTCAATTGATTATATAAACTCCAAATTATATCAAACAAAGAGAAATTCTAATATGGTTAAAAGGATCACATAAATAGTATTTGGTCACAGAAATAGTATTTGGTCACACACACATAAAGAAGTATTTTTTAATAATAAAGATGAAATTGGTAAAAAGATGATCGAATATTTTGAGGAGAATATTTTTATATGTGTGTGTCCAAACATTATTGATTTATTCTTATGACCATGGAAGAATACCTCTCAAACACAATACTATAGAATTTATTATCTCCGCACGTCCAACAACATTATGGATTCCTTAAAAAAAAAAAATCTGGATTATAATCTATAAGGTGTAAAAACACGTTGAAAGACCCTCCAATGCCCAACAACATTTCGGATACCACAATTTTTTGAGATCGCAAAAAATACACACTCATCATGAGTATAAACAAAATCTACATCAAAGTACATGATAAAGATGTCTCAGAAGGTTCCTTCCTCCGGCTAATCTGCAACTATATGACGCACTTTCCATTTAATTATTCATTGTGACGCAAGACCATTCAATTTCAACATCTAAGTATTAGCATTTTCTTTCCTTTCGTGGAAAATACCAGGAATCAACTTGCTTTCATATGTTATCACCCTGTCCTACAAAATGTGTCCACCATTGAATTATTTTCAATTTTCTTACAAATTTTGTGTTATCTCGTGGATTCCAGTGAAAAAAAATGATGCTTTTATATGTTAATTTTTGCTTGAATAATATTACACGATGTTGTGAGGCAATTACATGATATAGATTTGCTTGAATTGAACTGCGTTTCATGGGAGATCATATAAAGGCGGCATGCAATACATTGGGTACAAAATATTTAATTTAATCAACCAGCTTTGCACAGTACCCATATTTTGGGCTCTATCTCTAACAATACACTAATACATTGTTTGAATAAAAATCACTAGACTTATCATCTTAATATGATTAATTAAGCCTATTTTTTGTTTCACGGTTATAGCAAACAAAATTGATTCTGAAGTTGTAAAATTCATTTGGACATGTTTGATTGTTTTTGAGTAAAATTGATTTTATCTTCAGAATTGATTCCTAAGTCTAATTTGAAGCTAGTTTGTAGATTTTAAGTCAAAATGTGATTTTTATACTAAATTTCTTTGTTCAAATCAATAAACGTATCCAAACATAAATTAATTTATTCAACTCAATTTTTAAATAAAATCAATTATTTAAAATCAATTTTCATCACCACAAAATCGAAAGTTCATTAATACTACTCACCATCATAGCATAACATGAACATAAATTATACAGACATGACTAAAATTTATACACAACAACGATAATAGATGGGGTAGCATAGCATTAGCATGCATGCATTAATAGATTGATGATATAATGTAAAATAGTTATATCCCTTACACATAGAGAAAATAGTACTTATGGAATGGGGTAGCATATATAGCATTAGGATGCATTAATTAAACTTGAGAGTTCATCAAGTGAACCTTAGAAATAGGTTCATTTGAGATTGCAACTGCATAAGCCCATGCCTTGAGATGTTTTTTCATTGCCACATCATCATCCAATGGAGGCATTTCACCTTGCTGCTCAGTAGTTTCAAGCATCTCATGCTTATTATTATTTGATGATGATGACCCCTTCTCCTTAAACTTCCTGATTCTCCTCTCTCTCTTCTTTGTTTCCCTCTCAGATTTTCTCACCACTTCTTCTTCAACTGCTGAGGATGAATATTTTTGGCACACTGCGGTCTTGTTGTCGATATTCTGTGTCTCACTTTGCAAGTCAGTTTTGGGAGGGCTTGAAGGTGAAAATGGATGAGTCAAAGAAGGTTCATATGTGGAGTTGGTCAAGATGTTAGCGTAAAACCAGAGAGAGTCTAGATTCTCTGTCACACTTGAACCATCCATGATTCTATTTGTTGGTGAAAGAAATGATGAAATAAGGTTGTGTAATAAGTACGGTTAGTTTTAGTATTTATTTGATACTACTAAGGTTGTGTAATAAGTACGGTTTTCATTCCCAAATTGGATGTTTCCTAGTGTCTAAAAAATGACAAACATTTCTGGCTGGTTGTTTTTGTTACTCGTGGTCCAAACTGCCCTTGGGAATCTGAGTTGTGTTTGGGAAGCAAACAAAAAAATGTGCTCTCATCACCAAAACTAGCTGCCGCAAATTGTTGCAACTTTACCTAAGCAACTTTGTTACTTTCTGGTTTTCGTATCAAATCACACAAAACAATCAAATGTCTTCTTCAACGTTATTTGAGAAAATATGTCATTGGATCCAAATATCTCAAGAGAAATGTGATGTGATAATTTAGTTCAGTTTAGATTACATTGCTTACATGAAAAATATCGGATGTGATACAATTAATTGTAGTTTGGTTCAGATCGATTTATTTAGTTTTTACAAATGCATAAATGCATACTGATATTTTCTACGTTAACATATATAACATATAATATATCAAAATTAGCTTTACGAAGTAACAATAATCAATAATGTTCTTCAAAAAAGAAATTCAATAATGTTCTTGATAAACATATCATATAAAATTAAATAATCATATTTATCTATCTATCGTTTCAGAGAAGAATGTAAAGTTTTTCTATCTATAATTGAGAAGATTTGTCGATCGGTTAGTTAGTCATGAGTAGTATTTATTGAGGTGAATTCTTACAGTTTTTGTTCATCTTAGAAGATGGTGATGGGATGACATAAAATGTGGATGAGAAGTCGTGTACTAAAGAAATTGAAGTTTGCATGGTTGAGAGGTTTGTTACTGGTCGTACCACTAAAGTTTACACGATGATCAATCTTATAGTGATCGAATACAGGCGTTTCTATAAGTGAAGTATCATAGGGAGGTGTTCTTCTTTAAATATTTTGATGTACACGATAAAAGAGTGATTCAAGGATGATCAATGGTCGTTTGATGGATATTTGTTGTCTACAGGCAAATCAATATAGTGACATGCTAATTAAGGGTTCATGTCTAATGATTGTTGACCTATCTTATATCAGAAAGAACTGTGAATTATAAGGGCAATGTCGTTGCAGAATTTATACAATATGATCCAATAAAGGATTTAAGGCGACCATTCATGCGAAACAAGACTCAAATAGACATCCACATGTGTTTAAAGAGGAAACGGCAGATCAAGATGCCAAAAGAAGTATAGATTACATTGCAGTTTAGGTATGAGAATTTAGGGAAGTTTGAATTATGTGTGAAGTGTAGATCTTAGGGTGAACTCAAAGAGGCCAACAAGAGAATGTGAAGCCAGTAGCTGATGATTGATATAAATGAGAGGAATGCGAAATTTACAAAGTGTGATGTACAATGTATGATAAATGTATGGAAATCTTAGGGCATAAATAAGTGGACCAGCTTGAGCCGACGACCGAAGATTAATCAAAATGGGAGGAAGGCGACATTTATAGAAAGTGTCATGAGTCAATGTGATGCATAATCCATAATAAATATTGAGGTGAATCCATAATACAAGAAGAAACACAATATAAAAGCAGACAAGTAGACATGTTAGTGTTCGTCCGAACGCTAATAATATATAATGAGTATATGAGATTTTGCCCTCCCTTTTCTTTCTTTTTTTTACCTCCCTTTTCTTATTCTTCTATTTATACTCGTAAATAAATTTGTCCTTATAAATATTATATATATCGTTGGTGAAATTGAAAAAGATAAAATTTTTATTATACTATCAATGTTATTAAAAAAGATAAACATGATTTTCTTCAAAATTTTATAATCTACACACATTAATGTGATAAAAAAGGACAAAAAAGTTAATACTAAAAATAAATAGAAATTATCAACGAAGTTGTATTTTAACGAAAGTGATCAATATCTGACAATGAGGTGAATCAAATTCAAATTATGACTAGGATAAGTAAGTACTCATAACGAAAAAATTATTTTTATCAAAACTTATTTTTTTTAGAAATATCCAAAAGTGATTAAAATTAAATATAGATTAAAAAAAAAGTAAAATTGATATATACTTCCATCTGATCTTACATCCTCATCATCTTAGCACTTTAGTCGTACAATACGCAAAGCAGAGCCGCTTCCGAAGCACCGGTAGAAAAAACAACGCTTCTCATCTTCTCCATCTACTCTCTTACGTCACTGTAAGCACTTTCACTTTTTCTTTTCTCTCTTAATTGAGAGTATACTATACCCTTTTCTTTCATCACTAAAACCTGAAAAAAATTATGCCACTTTTAGCCCCTTCATCCTCTGCAGCACCTTTTTGTTTTTCTCAATGTAACATTTACAATTCTAATTCCTTCACCCCTTTTCGACATAGAATTGTTCCCATTTATAAAACAAGACATATAGGTATGCATCAAAATGTGTTACACAAGTATGCATCAAAATGTAAGGAGAATGATGGTGATTTATACACCGAAGAAGGCTCCATGTCCTTTGATTGGGACGATGTAGAAGAAGAAATTGTTGAAGATGAAGGTTCGCCATGGGAAGGTGCTGTTATATACAAGAGAAATGCTTCAATCTTACATTTGGAGTATTGTACTACTTTGGAGAGATTAGGTCTAGGAAACCTTTCAACTCATGTTTCCAAAAGTAAGGCTTCTTTTATGGGTTTGCGAATTACGAAAGCAGTGAAGGATTTTCCCAATGGGACTCCGGTTCAAATTTCTATTGATGTGACCAGGAAGAAGAAGAAATTGAGGCTTGATGGGATTATAAAAACTGTCATCACGCTTATGTGTAATAGGTATTACCCTATCATCTCTTTTGTGTTTTTCTTTCTCGATTTTACACTGTTTTATATTTGTGTTTGTTGCCTTAGATTAATCCTTCAGGCCTCAATTGATAAAATTTATGTGGTTAAATTGCATTTGCTTTCTTTATGTTTGTTTATGCATCATCTGCAAATATATCTAATATCCCAAAAATGTGATAAGTTAGAAAGAAAGAAATAACCCCTGGACACCTGGAATCCACAAAGCATCAACACTTCAAATTGAAGGCATCTCCAGTGTTGATGTGTGTTGGTCTACGTGTAACTGTAGTGTCATGTCCAGCGCCCATCAATGCTTCATAGCCCAGAATTGGTCTCCTCTCCCCTATCTTCCCGTCCCATTAGTTTTGCTAAAACCATGTAGGAATCATGCTGATCAGGAATAGGGTGAGTTGTTGTACGTGTCTCATAACATGGAGTAGCCGACTTGTTTTTAGTTTAATCAGGAAAAAGATATACAACTAATTAGCCAGGAGTGTCTGCTCCATTTCAAACAGCATTAAGAAAAAAATCCTGCCTACTACACTGAAATACACTTTTTGGAGTACTCTTTTTCTCTCTAATTGAAACTTTCTTAATCACTCTCTATTCTTTACATACGATGTAAAACCAGTTGATGATAAGAGGAAAATTTATTTTCCCGCATATTTAAATAGTCGTAACAAGAAAACATCAGTGTAAAAGATATTATTTCTTTCTCTCTGCATTGACAGCATCCCTTAAAGAAAGTTATAGCTTGTGATTATAATGGTGGCATGAGTGCCTTTTATTTCTTACTCGGTATGATTTTTAACATCTAAAGCTAAGACTACTGAAGTGCTTGCTTGATTTGACAAAATTGAAAAATTGCAACTTTTTAACCAGTTACAGACACCGTTCCTTGTCTGTTTGATGCGTACTCTGTGTCTATATTTTATTACAACCCACTTACCAAGCTAATATGAAGGCTGAACCACTGAAAGCATGAGTTTGTTTGATATGAGGAAAATTTATTTTCCCGCATATTTAAATAGTCGTGCTAACATTCTTGTCCCGGCCTGTGTTGCAATGAATGGTTTCATGTCCTGCATCATTTTGTAGACAATATTTAGCCGGCCAGTGAGTTTGCTTGGAACATGTCTCTTATTTTACCAGTCAGCTTAAGAATTAAATGGAAAGATATAGGATGGTATGTGGTATTGTGTGCATTCCTTTGTTGCTTTTGCGAATGTGAAACTTCAATTTAATGGAGTCTGCTCACCTAGTATCTACTACCTCCATGAAGTTTATCCTTTACAGTATTTATCACTGCTTGCTCATTGATTAGAAGAAAAAATGATAATAATTAAGGGTATTTTGATAAAGTAATATTAATGCAGTTAAACATTTGAAAGAGTTCCTTTAAAAGGAGCAACGAAATTTTTCAAGAGGGTCTTATATTTAGGGACAAAACTAGTACAATATATCTAAATCTTCTCTGTTTTACATTCAGTCCTTAGCTTCATTGCTGATCTTTGATTGATTCATTGCTGTTGAGAAAACAGTACAATTGATTTTTTCAATAATGTTATGTAATCATTGATGAGATTCACCTATAAACGGACATACTCCTACATTTTTAACCGGAAGTTGAGTTTGCATTTGATGATTCTTTTGTCAATTTGATGATTGTTTTGTTTGTACTTTGCACTACATGGAAATGATAAAGTTCATACTGCTTTATTAAAATTTGGAGTAATTGACTGCATTTGTTGGATGACACTGAAAGCAAGGATGCAAGAACCAAGCAATTAGTTGTCGGTGTCCTCTTTACACGGAATGTTGCATATCTATTCTATACTGTGTTGGATTTCCCTGTTATATCATATTATATTACATGTTGGATGTTGCATATCTATTCTGTACTGTGTTGGAGTAAAGGGCAAGATGCAGTTTTAACAATGGAAGCTATGTCTTACCACAAGGATTCCATCATATTTGAAACCTTGTACCAAACACCTCTTAATATTATATTCCTGTTAAACCTGTCGAAATAAACCTATGTGTATGACATGATACAACTCTCGCTTCCATATTCTCTTCTGCATAACTTACACAAACAGAATGTAGTACGTACTTCTTTCTCTGCCCACTCCCCATGCTTCATATACTGAGCTATAACTAGAACGAGAGAGAGAGAGAGAGAGCAAAGTGGAGGTTACTAGTGGATGTTCTGTTGTATATTTGTATTGTAGAGTCTGAGGTTGGGTGATGGTCAATAGACCTTATAGACGGAAACACGACGTTTCAGAATGTACGGTGTAACTGGACTTAAATGCTGGTCCAGTTAATTACAGATGCTTTCCTCTCAATGTTGCCACCCCCCGGTTTGTTTTATGATTTTTTTTCCGGAACAATAGTATTCCATTATCAATCTCAGTTTATTAAAGCTTACACAATGCCAAACCTGATTTTGGTGTGATAATAGCATGTAATTCTTTGGCAGTTGTAGTGACATGGTATCTCATGTATGTTTACAACAATTTCTAACAGATTTATTCCCTCTAGGCATCTAGATGCAATGCATCACAACTACAGTCTTATCTATTGTTCACTTGCTTAGTCGTAGAGTATTTTCCTGGATATTTATTTTATTGTTCTATCATTCTATGAGAATTGAGGTACTAAAAAGTGTAAATGTGCAGTTTCATGCAAGCACTTGTTGAATAAAGTAACAAACCAAAAGGCGTGCCCGTCAACAACAACAACAACAACCAAGCCTTGTCCCACTAACTGGGGTCGGCTACATGGATCAAATGACGCCATAGTGTTCTATCATAAACCAAATGTGGATCCAACTCATTGACCTCTAAATCCTTTCTAATGGTTTCTCTAATAGTTTTCCTAGGTCTTCCTCTACCTCTTTTAA
>Ga0315914_1000871_pt1 | contig 42083 bp, 29 predicted proteins | sample MpolenodulesMG_FD_203920 | JGI IMG/M metagenome (GOLD analysis project Ga0315914, IMG submission 203920) | Medicago polymorpha root nodule microbial communities from Los Angeles, California, United States - elongated nodules | ecosystem: Host-associated > Plants > Roots > Nodule | place: USA... | reverse complement strand
CTTCTGATGAGATGCTTCTGATAACCTTGCTTCTGATGACCTTGCTTCTGATGACTTTGCTTCTGATGACGTGTCTTCAAGAGCGCTTTCTTCAGACGCATTTCTTCAGACGCTTTAAGCTTCAATAAAAATTTCTTTGCTCTTTGACTTGTTCAATCAGAACCTCTATGAATAGTACTTTGTTTAAGATCCTGTACACTTGAACAAATGTTTAGCATGTCCAATTGATAATTTTAATACCTTATTATCATCAAAACTTAAGAGGTGATTTTGCGAAACACCCTTTGTTCCAACATACACTTGCATCGCTCAGGTCTAAATACTAGTTATTTTATAAATATTTATATATCGCGAGATAAATACAAATCAAAATCTTCTATTTTCTTTTAAGGGAAAAATCTTCTAATTTTATATTTTAAAAATATTAACTATAATGGAATAAATAATATAGTGTTTGATAGCTATACGTTGAATATATTAAAGTTTTATACAAGAGTTTAATTATATATTCATGAATGTATTACTATTTTTTAGAATAATTGCATAAATTACTCTAAAAGATGATGAATGATCTGACACCGTTTATTCAACTTTGCGGAAAAATGTAGGTAGTAAATTTTTTTGGGAGATTTCTTTGGTTTTTTTTCTATGAAAAGACAAAATAATAAGATAGATAATAAAATGACACCACTCAAACACAAGATTTGTCTAAAAAGATTTAACAAAATGTTAAGGTACAAATACATTACATGGAATGAAAGTTTCGAAACAAAAGCAACAAATTAAAAAGTGGACATTCCAAGACAAGTGAAAGGTTAATCCCAACAAGAATTCATCGCAAAAGGTAAATTTGAATTCTGAGTTTACAACCACCAATAAACGATAACTTTCACTTTATGCGGCAATGATAACTCCTTGTGATATAATACTTGAGAATTTATTTCCTTTCAAATGATTCAAACACAACCAAACCAAATCAGATATAGACAAGAGCGCACATTTTTGAAGGGATTTCAATAGGGTTTTTCAAAAATTTAATCTTCTTAGCGGAACAAATCTCATTGAAACAAATCTTGGTTAAAACATTAGTCACAAATCAAACACGAAAAATACTTAAACACTTTAAGTATTTATGTGTTTACCTCTTAAAGTGCAAAATAGTTTCTGATTGCGAGCAAAGCAGCGTAGCGATGCCGCTACTCAGTCCGCACGAACATAACTTCTCCGATGACCGGTGCTAGCCAATTCCAACAGAGATTCAAAGAGACTAGGGTTTAGAGAGCGGCGACTAGGTTTATGACTTTTTGAATTAGGTTAAGCGTTTCAACCAACCAAAAGTTTCAGCACAAGAGTTCTATTTATAGAACCACTTGTGTGCTCAGAAAGCCAAACACTTAAATACACTATATCTTACGATGCACTATATTTCACTTAAACACATTGTACCTTACGGTGGATCGCGTTCTCAATTTTCATAAATTAAATAATAAGTCATACTTAATTATTTAATTACTAATAAGTCATACTTATTATTTTATAAATAATTCTTACTTGTTTATTTATCTCATCTGTTTGTCCTTTGTATGTAACCCTATAAGTTCGTAACGTTGGCAATAATATTAAATGACATATTTAATATTATAAACAATGAACGATTTCTAGCAACACATCACTGCTACTCAAGTGACGATAATGTCAAGTGATCTGACGAAACTTTTTCGTGATAATGATCATGTGTATAATTACCCTTTTGCCTCATATCTATATTGAACATAAAACATAGTATGTCATCCTTGTCCAATTCAATATTGGGCCCTTAGACATTTCTTTTGTTATGTAGGAGGGGCAAATTCCATCTAGGTCACTCATGTTCCTCAACATGATTCGTGGAGTACCTATCAACCAACTTTATAGTCATCGTGTTACAAACAACGTTTGAATGGTGATAAATCACTCGACTCCAACATCTAGGGTACATAATGGTTTCAGGTCAAAGGGTGGAATACACCACTATCACAGTGAGAATATCTTATGACACTTTTCATAACATTTACTATGTAGTATTCTCAAGGTGGGTCAATCCAATATAAATATTACTCATAATATTTATACCTATGTGAATACATGATATCCCATATCCATGACCCATGAGATGTGGTTATAAGTCTACTCACATAATAGTCTTTACGTCTTACTATTGTCTCAGTTCATAGTAAAGCTTTTGACTACATATACTTTTAAGAATAATTTCCTTTAGTTTAACGGGATCTCATGATTAAGTCAGACTTAATGTTCCGTTAGAATAATATAATTCTAGGGACTTTGTTATTTTGATACAAAACAAAATCAATAAAGAAATGTCTTATTATATATTCATAAATATATATTAAAGTCATGATACAAAACCAAATTCAATTAATACAAATTAGTTATTAGGGCTTACTCCAATAATTTTTATAACATAAGACAATACGGTGGAATTGAAGGTCAAATTCTAGATAAGAACAAGGAAGAACACAAAAGATACTAAGCCAAATGAAAGCTTGAAACCAAATATTCCTAAAAAGTTCACATAAAAAACAAATGATTAATTGTTCCATATTTCCCACAACCCCTTGCACATTGTAAAATTTCATGTGGAGCCAAGCCGTTCTTAGATGATATCCTATTGTTCAGAAACCTTCATCCAAACAAATAAATATTCAATGGAGTTGTTTTATGTCAAATAATATCCAAAATTTATGAATGGTCACCAATCTTCATATGAGTCACCATATGATATACTCCTTTGATAGAGTACCATTCGTCGAAGTCAAGTTTCCAATTCCACTTTTCCGATGCATTGTCCTACAGAAGATGTTATACAACAAAGAACAATATTATTCCACATTATCTTCCTCATAAGCATGAAACCTCCCACGCCATCTTCACTCGTCACCCTCCTCGCTGCAACCTAATATACATGTCTCTTCAACCGATATTGAGTGATTTTTTTTTGTTTTGACAAATCCGATACCGAGTGATTACCGGCTAACTCAAAAAGTTTTCTAAATCTATCACATAAAAGTCACGCCATAAACTACTTATCATACCAAAAAAATGAATTAAACTTGTTGCTCACCACCTTCACAAAGTTTTCGTCAATCAAATTACCAACCTCCAACTCTGCCCCTCTTATGCAAAATAACATCGTTCCACCACATTAAGGCCTTACTCCCCTTCGTTCACTTGACCACCTCCACACCGCAACACGCCATCTAAACCATACACCACAAACTCTTTAATCCACATGCAACCTCGAACATCATTCATCTAATAGAAATCGATTTAGCCCTTAAGCTATATGCACCCTTAAACCACCGCTACTCCGACAAGACACACCCTATCCCACTTTACCCAATAAAATTTTCCAATTTCCTCACCCCCTACTCCCATAAAAATATAGAACAAAGAAGGAAATAAATTAGTCTATTAACAAGAACAAGACAAATCTAAGAAGAATCCGTTGACTGCCTAACGAAAGATTCATATACCCAAAAACATAATATACGGGGGTTACCTTCTACACCTACGACCACCGACAAATATGATATTTATACGTGTGCTCTTGATAAGTTAAAAAGTAGGATTTCAATGTGTTCAACTAAGGAACAAGTTGGTGTATGTGCTATCTTCCACGTGATAATTTCTTCTTAATATGATCAGACGAAGGATAACACAAACACAACCTATTAGGGTTACCTCTTATAACAACAATCACACCAACAAAAATAATATCTAAACATGTGGTATTGATAATTTAAAAAGTATGATTTCAATGTGTTTAACCCGTGTATATGTTATCTCATTGCTTGCATATTTATTTATACGCAATAGACTCAACAATATGCCTCAATTTTGATCAATAATTTGTTGTTGTTTAAGTAATTGTATCATATCATATTTATTCAAAAAAAAAATTTGAACAAACTAAAATGGGATATATTAACAATAATGATTCATCGCGCACAAGGCGTGCAAATGACAAACCACCCAAGAGTATTTACAAGATCAAGGTGGCTGCAACAAGGAATCACCACCAAAACAGAAACATTTATTCAAATATTTTCTTGTGTTACTTAAGCTATCATGGTTCATGCCTTTATGCCCTGTAAAAAAAATAAACTGTTCCATGCCTCAATTAGTCCAAAAAACCACGTCTCATGCCTTTTTTAAAATTTATTTAATTTAATCGATTTTTTTGAAGGAGTTTAATTCATCGTTAAAATCTAACTTTAGTGGGTCCTAGTATGATGGTGCGTGCAGCTTGCCGTTGTCGTTCCCTTGGGGGCATTTATATATCCTTTTAAGTTCACTCAATCAGAGTCAACCGCTTCAACAGTTGCATCTCCATTTCCGGTGAGAAATCCTCTTGTTCTTTTTTCTATTAATTCTAATTCTAATTCTAATACATTACATATTCAATGTGTTTTTAACTTCTAGGTATCATCAATTTAGACCAAAACAATGGCCTTATCTGTTTCCACCGATTGTTTCCTTCCTTCACTTGGATTTGTTCATCATCATCGTACTGCTGCTCCTAGTAGCTCCTTCAATCTTCAAAAATCTCCTAAAACCGACACTTCTCTCTCCTTTTCGCTTTCTATGCGAGGTAAGCTAGTTGATTGAATTTGCCTTATATAGCTTAACGGAGCCTTAATAGTAATACTGTGATAATCATTGTTGTTCACTGCTTTCCTTATATAGCTTTAGAAATAAAGCCACACGCTCAGACCAAGGGTCGATCATCTTTTTCACAAACAGATGCTGTCAAGCATCTGACGGGTTCTGTTACTAGAACGGAGGGACTTCGTTTTGCCATCGTAAGTATCCTATAAATTTTGATGCTAAACACTAGACTTTTTGAGTCTAATATTATTTCCCTGCTTTTTAAATTTCGATAAGAATACAAATAGGGTGTGTTTAGATAAAATTACTCATTTAATAAGCTATTATGGGGAAGTTGTTGAAACAAGCTAAAAAAAGTATATGCTATTTCGTATTTTTTTTTTTTAAGTGTATTCAAACACTAGTTCAAATGCATATTCATGTGATGAGTTTATATAAGCTTTTCCAAATGTTCACGTAAAGTTAGGAACAGAAAGCAAAAAAACAGACCACACCACCAATATGAATGATGTACATGTCTTGAACTTAGGATTTCCATGTTACTTTTAGTTGATCAATGGGAAATTCATACATTCAAATATGATGTCTGAGAGCAGCAAGCATGCCAATCTCTCTATGCATTTGTCAAAAATTACCCTCTAAAATACTCACCAGCCATAGTAGCCAAGCACCACATAAGTTCGGGAAGACCACTTTGTTCCAGAAGCAACAATGCTACGAAGTTATCATTGATGTTCTGGCCTTCTTTCCAATTATAGTCATCAAACCAAAGAACAAGTTTCGCACCACCAAAGGATATTCCATCTTTCGTCCGGCCAAACCTTTTAAGTAGCAGATCGGAAATTGATTCAAATATTTGAACAATTTTAGCTTTCCACCAAAATACTGAAAAATATGCACCACAAATATCTTGTTATTGTCACAGCACGAGATTTAGGGGAGAGAGAGCTTTTTGTGGTTTACAAACCTGTAACAATCATTTGTATTATTACTATTAAGCACAACTGCCCATATAAAAGTTTTGCGTTAGAGGGGATCTTGGGACTAGCCTTCTAGATTTGGATTCCAAGAATAGAGCTTTGTTGTCTTTTTGGAGAATGAATGTGGAAATTCCAACAGAGTCTAAATCCAGTTTTCCAGAGATGAGAGAAATTTGGACAGCAAGGAAGTTGCTGATGGATTGTTGTACATAGAGGTTAAACAACAAAGGTGGAGATACCAAGTAGTGAAACAACACAAGTGTCTATTTAAAAATGGATTATTGTCATGAAGATTATCTTATCTTTTTATGTTTCTTTGCTAGTTTCTAAATGCTTTTCTTTTAGGTTGTTGCACGGTTTAATGAAATCATCACCAGGCCACTCTTGGAGGGAGCTTTGGGTACTTTCAGGAATTATTCAGTTCAAGATGACGACGTTGATGTAAGTAATTTGTCCTATAAGTTTTCGAAATATAACTTATTAATAATCTATATGGTATTACTTTTGTTTCGTATCCACTAGTATTATGTGGAGTTAATGTTTAACTGTTTCAGGTGTGTTTATAATGGTTTTAGTCTTTCTATGCTTTCTGATAACTTCTATTTTATTACTCACTTTTCTGTTCACGATGCATCAAGGCATCCACTAACTTGCTTATATCGAGTCTCTTTGAAATATGAAGTAAAACAAAGTTATGCATGGCTTTTCCTTTTCCCCTATTTTCATACATATCATCACTTGGCAGTTGTTTCTATGAACACTGCATGTAGAGAAAAAAATGTCTTTCATTCATTATGAAAATACTGAAATACGTCTATTTAGATTATAGATTATAGAGAAAAATACTGACGTAACAAGGAGCGCGTTGCTATGTACCATGCAGCAGAAACTAACCATCCAACATATTAAACTAACTATGGGAATCTCAAACTAACTGAAACTATAACCGATAACCAACTAGCTGAAGTTGGCGCTTCCTGACTCCATTGCATGAGGTGACTGACAGTTTGAATTTAAAATTGAAAATATTTACCATTTCCTATCTTTATCCATTATGTTCTGCATTTTTCATTTGTGTCTACTTTGGTGTGTCATGTCACCATAGGTCATGGTTTCAAGCAAAAAATTGCGTACCAATGTTGTCACTCACACAATATTTGAATTGTTGCGGTTTTTCCTTGGTTTGAGTGTTAACCTCACTTTCTTTTGCAATGACTACTGACAGAATCTTGTCGCTTTCTTTTCTTTCTCCCTTAGGTTGTGTGGGTTCCGGGTTGTTTTGAAATTGGTGCTGCTGCAGCAAGACTTGGTAAATCAGGCAAATATCACGCAATCATATGCATAGGAGCTGTGGTATGATAAATCTTGACAAATAGATTAGTTTTTTTTTAATAGATTTTGTATGGTCAATGATTACCGATCATTTGTGTTGATGTTGACTGCATTTGTGTCTATTGTGGCCAATATTTGTTGTTATCAGATAAGAGGAGATACAACTCACTATGATGCAGTTGCTAATTCAGCAGCATCCGGAGTGCTTTCAGCTGGTCTAAACTCAGGTTTGCATCATGTTATTGTCAATGCTAATCCAGATACCAACAGATTGCACTTTACTAGAGTATTCAGCAGCTGTCTGTTTCCTTGAAAATACAAATAGAATCTAGAGTAGCACCAAGGTTAAAAAGAATGTTTTTAGTTAAGGGTTATAATTTTGTGAATTGTCGTTTTCTCAAAGTAATACTATACCCATGTAAGTTAAACTTAAGACGGGTCTTCACCGACTAAATACCAAATACTTTTATTTCCTCTAATCTAGTCACTGCATGACAAGAAAACATTTACCAGCATCTTCTAGTCACTGCATGAAAAATTACTTAAATTTTGAGATGACTTTGCAGGTGTTCCATGCATATTTGGAGTCCTAACATGTGAGGACATGGATCAGGTAAACCTAACTTGTTACGAAAGTTGTGAATTTTTCTTCTTTGATGAGCATTATAATTGATTTTTTTTTTCATTGTTCTTTTTTGCCTATCTGCAGGCTATAAATCGAGCTGGCGGCAAATCTGGGAATAAGGGTGCTGAGGCTGCATTGACTGCTGTAAGTTAACAAATTGATATCACCAAGTTATTATACAACATCCAGGAATTGATATGGAGCTATCTAAAAATTTATATGCATCTCATGTGACTGAATTGTCACGGGTTCAAGTCCTGGAAACAGTCTCTTGTGTAAAAAACAGGGTAAGACTGCATACAATACACCAAAAATGGTGGGACCCCTTCCCGGACCCTGCGTATGCGGGAGCTTTAGTGCACCGGGTTGCCCTTTTATCTAAAAATTTATATGCATTGACTTCGTAGTTTTCTTGTGGAGGATGCCTTATCCTCCCTTCTTTTTGTACATGTCGGAAACCAATTATTTCAGAAGCTTAAGCTATCAGGTGAAGGGTCATAAATGTCTTCATTACATGTATAAGTATAATTTGCTCTCACGTGGACGTGCCGTGGCTTTTGTACTTAAATAAAATTTTGTTGTTTACTCTATCTAGTGCCGAATTTAACTTCACACATAAAAGAATGGAGATGGCAAAGATTGAAATCCTAACTACTTTATTATAGAGGCTCCAAGACCATGCCATGGGCTAATTACCCACCAAAACTTAAGCTGTTAGGTAAAGGCACGGTCATGAGTGACTCTATTACATCTCTAACAGTGGGTCTTTCTAATTTGTACCCGTTGAAGAATGGTCCAAATTTTCACTTAGAGAGTTATTGTCGTCTGATATACTATATATATTGTTAAAATTATTGTGAATGGGGGCATTTGCAGTAATTACGGCAATTTTGAATCCCGGTATTTATGACCTGTATATATAATATTCTCCGGTGGGTAAATGAAACACAAGCATTCTCTCAAAGACTTGTATTTTCTTTCTCAATGTGGTATCTAGATCCTAATGAGAAATGCTAATATGCACTTACCTGTTGACTCACTGTCCCTTTTGGTTTTGGCTTCCCACTGCCATCTTACAAGTTTTCAGAATGTGTCTCTGCAATCTCCGGTCGTCAGTCATTGGGAAATTTCTTTAGATATCACTTACAGATTGCCTTGATTCTCTTGATTTTAGTTAGTAGTTACAACATATGATACTGATTCTGTTAATTAACAAACACACAGTAGTAGCTATTTTGGTTATGACAGTTTGCAGTTAATAGATAACCAGAAAAGAAAGAAAGTAACATTTTATTGAGGGAAATGCTGTAAAGAATGAAATTAACATTTTGGTTATGGGCGAAAATGCACATTGTATTGTTTATAGCATGAATAAATGAGTCTATAGTTGCACCCTGTGTATCATTTTCTTGAGAGTTTCTACAGTTTTTGCTTGCCTGAACAGTTTAATTGAATCATGTTTCATTTGTTTTTGTCTGTGTTGCAGATTGAGATGGCATCTTTGTTCGAGCATCATCTGAATTAGTCATATTGTTGGAACGGGGGGCTAATCCATCATATTTTCATCTCCAGAATGGTTATGCTCTTGTTCAACGGTATCAATATCTTCTCAAACTACAGTTGGTTACAAATAAGCAGAGGATTAGTGCTTTTTCCTCCCATTAATTTATATGTTTGAATGGGCACTGTTTTGTGTTCAGGGATGGGAAGAAATTTCATGTAACAACAATATTGTAGAATAGCATTTCTTTCTTTCTTTTTTTGCTCAAATTCGTCTACTGTTTGTGTTTTTGGTCATTTTGTTATAATTTCTATTCAGGAATATACCAGAGAGCAAAGTTCATCTCCTCATTTATACATGAATCATCTTTATCCAAGTTCGAACCTGAATTATTGTGTTATGATTTCAATTGAGTAGCTTTGCTGTTTTTTTTTTTTTGGTTTGCTGTTGAAATTGAAATAGAAAGTAACACAACAAATTGAATTACTCTTAGTAAATAAGTTATCTTTGAAGTAAAATAAAAGACATATTACATAATACTATATTTTGAATAAGATAACCTATTCAAACAAGTTCTTTCAAAATTATTAATTGGAGCATATAAATCAACCATGTGTTTGTACCAAAAATAAACATCCATGTCAAGTATATCCCAGCTGTGAAAGGAGCATTAGAATATATGCTTTTATATAAATATAATACCTTCAATATTGCACGTGACATTGAATATTATTATTAATACAATTAGAAATGATTTTTTTTTTTCAAATAAAAAGTAATAGAGATAAGATAAGGATAGACTTGTGGTATAAACCAAATTATTATTTATGATGTGCGTATATAGAGCCAAAACGAGCAGGCGCCATTCCAATCCTACCCTGCAATGCAACTTCCTCCCTAAGTAATCAATTGACCAAGACTCCATTACCTTATTATCATTAGTTAGATATGTTAAGATGTATCATAAATTTTCCTATACTCTTTACATTTTCGTCTAATTCTGCAATGTATTAATCGAGATTCTCTATAGTAAAAAACTCTGAAATTGAACTCCTAAAAAACTGAAAATTGAAAACTATTACGGTCCATTATTATTCAGGGGTAATTACTCAACATCATTTTGAGGACAAATAAAACTAGTCCAGTTAATTATTTAGGCTTCAGAACTCAAGGTCAACGATGTTTTTTCATAATATTAATTACATAATCATATATGAACTAGTGAAACATAGTAACTAACACAAATTAGATAGAACAGAATCACTATCACATTACAAATAACCAAATCTATATGTTGTACAAGTACAACCAAAAGAACAAGAGTCAATAACAAGAATAAGAAATTGTTGTAATATGTGAAGTAGTACTCACCGTAGAAAAAGAACAAGATTAAAAATTGAATTTATTACAAGAAATTGATGCATATTATAGTCTGGACATACAATGAATGTATTACTAAATGATAGAATACATAAAATACTTTAAATGGAGAAGAATCCATTTTATTTCCTAAGATAGGTATATGATACAACTCTATGAAGTTATTTACATATACTCGATTAATCCTTCATAGACATTTTCTTCACATATATAAAACATTGGACAAATCATTATTAATATGCAAACCATAATCAGAGACCTCCAAGCTAGTTGGGAGAAAATTACTTTGACTTTGGCGCTGTTCTTGCATCAATTGTTGCTTAGGAATCAGTTGATGTGGTTGTGAGTACGCAGGCACTTTATTAGCTTGTTGGAAATTCAAGGTGATAGGTCCCTTACGTGTTGCAAATGACATGGCAGATTTAATGGTAGGACAACCTGTGAATTGTTGAACCAAAGCCCTGAAATTTGTGCTATTGGCATTGAGAAGAGTAATTGGAGTTTTCTTTGAAGCTCTAGATCTTTTTCTGATTGGTTTGAATGTGTTGTTCTTTGGGGTCAAGTGACCATTTGATGACATGGTGGGACTTGCTGTCACCATAGTTGCATGTGAGAATCCTTCCATGCTAATATCCATGAAAGGTTGTTGATTATGATAATAGAATTGCATACACTGATTATCATCAGTAGTAGTAGCAATACCATTCATGGTTTCAACAAGTGGTAATGATGAAGATCAGTGATGGTATCGCTCTTATATCAAATTATGATTTTCCTATTCTGAGAGCAAGAAAGCAGAAGCTTGGTTTATATGTATGCAAAAAAAATATTTGTTGCCTCCTCACATGTCACACATCATGTGAAACGGATGAGAGTAAAAATAAACATAAATATGTTTTTTATTCGTGTAAATATTGGACAAAAACATTTTTCCTTCATAATGATTATTTTTAGTTTTTGTCGTCAATATTTGTTTATGTACCATGTGGCTGACAAAAATACTCGTCAATATTGTCACGTAGAATAATAATTACACATGTACAAAAAAGAGTTTTCAGCTCATATTTCGACCGGTTATAGGGAGTTATATGCTCATTAGATGAGATGGATTTTTTAGAGTAAAACTTTTTTTTAAGGGGTTTTTAGAGTAAAACTTCACCATTATTAGATTGTTTTCTTTATAAACATATCATATAATTGACTGAAAGTGTATTTGCCTCGTCCATATTTTAGGAGAAAAGAAAAGGGAGAAAGCGAGTGGAGAAAAGGGGTGGCCGAAGATGGAGAACAAATCATCTCAATTTTTGTATCTCATATTCCTTTATGTTTGATATTTACTTATTCGGCCGGGCTTGAACTAGACCTCTAATTCTTATTCCTTAGCTAAAATATTCATCCTTAAATTTTCTCTCACTGGTACATTAGCAACGTAAATTATTGTAGCCATGTATGTATGCAATTTGGCGCCTATAAATGGGATTAAGCTTATAAAAAAATTATGTAACTAAAAAATTGGTTGGTAAGTATTATTTTAGTTTAACATGTGTATTTGACTATATTAAGATATTTTAGAAGTGATTTATAATATAAGTGATGGAGAGAGAGTTAGAATTAGAAGTGGGAGCTATCTTTGGTCAAAGTAGATATATTCAAGTCTTAATGCCAAAGGAGAGGTTGCTTCGAGGAAGTAACGTGTGTCCATTCAATATATGTGGTGCAATACAAAATGTGATTTAGTTACATCACTTTTTGGACTCCTTGTTGTTCCTTGTGTTAGGGGTTTAAGAAACACACTATTCACTTATGTCTCATATTAAGTCATTTATTTAAAATATTCATTATTTATCACTTCAAAGAATAAAGAGCAGTGCTATATAGGTTTCATAGGACGATTTATTGAGTAAAAAAAAAGATGATTCTAAACAATTTGCCTATATTCGTGTGTTTTTTTTATTGACAAAACCTATATCCGTGTGGTTGGTCTTCTTACCAACAAACGTTTTCCAAAAATTATCCATGACGTTGTATAGATTTAGATGGACTCTTTCAACTAATTACCAATGCAGAGTGTAGGGACTGGTTTGCATATAAAGAAGCAAGGTTCTTAGAAGTACTTTGAAGATATGCCATTGAACTCTTCAACATATGCTTTAATGGATTTAAGCGCGTAGCGCGTAGATTTGTAAGTTGGGCAATCACCATCATCATGCATGAGCTAAGAACAAATTAAAAAGTTTGTATTTGAATATGTTCATGCATTGAGAAGTATTTCCTCCGTTCATTATTATAAGTAAAAAACCACCTTTGAAGTTTATTGAATAATTGATGTATTTAGTTTATATTATAGATCAGATATATTAATTATTCAATAAATCTAAAAAAAAATCTCATAATAGTGACCAGAGAGAGTATAAACTTTTGATTGAATGTGGTATATTTTATATATCGACTAAATCAATGCTAAAGCATACACATATTCAATAAAATGCATTTTACCAATTTCATATGTTATAGTGTATTATGTGTAGTATAAACTTTATCACCATCTCAGCTATAAATTTTATCATGTATCATTTGTTGTATTATTTTTCTTCTTCTTTAAATTGCACATTCACTCGAAAAAAAAGAAACTCAAATTCTTAAACTAAAAAGCATTTGTCCAAATTAAATTAAAGATTGTGATCATATCCAACTCAAAAGAATAACATCATCATCATCAGTTGTGTATATAAGATATCCGATTAAAAACAAAGCTAATGATTTCAATCGTCTACTTTTGTTATAGCATAATGATCTTAAAGTTATTCGATAACAAATTTAAAATGTCAAACTTCCTCGGTCATCAAACCAAATCATACTAATATCATTACTCCCTCCTCTATTTGACATCTCCTACCTTAAATCAAATTTTAGTTATAGATAAATATTAGTGGTTAATTTATAAGAGAAAAATTTGTTATATACGGTGGGTCCAAAAATTGTGCTTAGTTAAATAACACAAAGATCTTAGCTAGGGAGCTTGTTTTATGTCCTAGCTAGTTTTATGTTGTTTTGTTGTTTTTATTGTTGGGTGACTTGTTTGTTTATAACTACTTTTGAGGTCTAATCTTACACTCTTGTGCTGGTTATGTGCTCCTTTTGGTTTAGTATATTTCACTTCGACTTTTTAAGAAAAACAAACACTATAATCTTAGCTAAGCTTTACGTTTAGACATGGTCATACATAGAGGAATATGGACAAAAATTTGAGGTATGTTCATGTCTGGAAGCTTGGAGGACATCTTTGGAGTCACACAAACTTAATTTAAGTCATTTTCATGAAGAAAACTATGTTCATGTGTGTTTTATACAAACACAAAGAACGTAGTGCTGGCCATGGCATCCCATGTAGACAACTCGATTGGTAAACTAACATTTAGAATTCAAACCATGAAACCTACGTAACAATTAATTAATGAATATTTACTTTTCCATCATGAAAACCAAATTGAGATGTACTTTTCCAAACTATGGTCAGCATGGAAAAGTAGGTAAAAGTAAAGGGAAACTTCTACAATATACTTGTAAATCGAGGTGTCCTGATAATATTTGAAAATGAGTAGCTCTTGTCAATGCAACGTGATAACCGCTGGATTGCTTACATGTAAAATTGACGACATTGACAACTACGTTAATCACCTTTCGGTTAAAAATGAACTGACCCCACAAAGGCAAAACCCTTGTTTCCTTGTTGAATATACATTTTAAGTGTAAAGTTAATCTAATCTAGATCAATTATTACTTTCTTATTGTTCGAATCAAAATCAACAAAAATGACAGTTGAGTGATAGAAATCCTTGTAGCTCTACTACTGCAGTTAAAATCAAAACAGTAGTCCATATATTACTGGCAATTCAGGAATGCCAACTAAGCTCATGGTATTGGTTTAGTACCATTTGATGATTTCATTTTCAACTCTCAGTGGCATCTGCCCAGAACTATTGACACTGCTTGTTGTACATTGGTTTATGTAAGTAGCATACCTCTAAAATATTTTGAAAAGTTAACATAAACAAGTTTATTTATTTTTGAAAGAAAAATGATAAAATTAACCTAAATTTGTAAGACTTAATGCAGAGTAAGATTTAAATCTTGTCCCTTATGTCTCAAAACTACGTTGTCTCACACTCCGAACCACCAACCCACTGAAGTACACCCTTTACAAATACCCATCTTATCATTACACCTCTCGTCTTTAGACTTTATGGTTGTTACACATTACTTATAGTGTGTTTGAAATTAGCCTTAAACCAAATCCAAACGTGTTTCAACGTGGAGATAGAACATGAGGCGTCAATAACATTGTGCTTCCAACGCACATATGAGATAGGTAGAGGGCTATGCAATTACAAGTAAATTTACAATAAATTGGCAGCTACAATTACATTTGAACAATGAGTGCAGGTGAGAGGAGCTCAAGGAAAATGCACAAAATTGGAATCACAAGGGTCCAACTCATTTGCACCCTTTGTAAGTTACTACTCTTTATTGCTAGTTAATTTACAATTATTTCAAGTATTGTAGTAAGTCTAGGTTTTCTATATCTTCTAAGAAGCAAAGAAGAACATACAACACTGACAGATGAGAGAGCCATGCATGCACCAGCAACCCATGGTGGAAGCTTGATTCCCAGTGAAGGAAATAAAACCCCGGCAGCAACCGGTACGGCGATAATATTGTAGGCCATGGCGAATACATAATTCAATCGAATACGAGAAAATGTCTTCTTAGAAAGATCAATAGCTGTGATTACATCTTCCAAATTATCTCTCATCAACACATAATTAGCAGCTTCTATTGCAATATCTGTCCCAGCTCCAATTGCCATACCAACATCTGCAGCAGCTAATGCAGGAGAATCATTTATGCCATCACCCACCATTGCAACTATACTACCATCTTTTTGGAATGAACGAACCACATCAGCCTTTCCTGCAGGCATAACCTCTGCCCTAACATCTTGAATGCCAACCTGTCAAAAAACACATTTTCTTAGCCAAGTTTGACCATAACATCAATATCTGCCCAAAATTTGTTATAACTGTCATGAAGAATTCACAGATATTCAATATGATTTATAACAGAGAGAAGATTAAAATATTTGTAGTAATAAATTTAAAATCTTAGCATTGACTTCAAACATTGCTATTGCCTTTTATGCACAAGAAAATCAACAGGCAGCTTGAAAACGAGACCAGTTATGGTTTTAATCATACTTTTCTTTCATTCATACTATAAAACTATCCCTATGCGCGCACAATTTTGTTTTTCGTATTACACACTATAACAATACCATGTTCCATGCAAAAGATGTTGGTTTTCTAGGTACTAGTAAAAGAGCCTTGGAACTGCACTCAAAGTTATCACGAGACTATTTCCAACCAAAAAGAAAATATTATAGAAATATATACAAACCTCCTTGGCAACAGCTCGAGCAGTTCTCCAGTTATCTCCTGTAACCATTACAGGCGTGATTCCCATTTTCTGGAGGCCCTCTATAACAACAGAAGCTTCTCGCTTAAGTGAGTCTGCAACCCCCAAGACTCCAATCAATATTCCATTGCATGCTACAAGGATCCCAGTCTTGGCACTTTCTTCAAGTTCTACAACAAAATTTTCCACTTCAGTAGAAATACTTATGCCACTTTCCACCAGCAGCTTCCTATTACCAACCTGATCAGAACATACTGCCTCAAATAAGCAATCGCTTGGACAAATAAAAAACACATTTAGCAACTCTAAGAAAAGTCTTCCTCTAATGAGACATGTGTCCCTCTCCACAAAACATATTCCTTCATTAAAGATAATGACAATCATACAAGAATAGCCGAAATTTTTTTACCAAAACACGCTGTCCGTCTATAATGCACTGCACACCCCTTCCTGGAATAGCAGAGAAGTCTGAGGCATCATAAAGCCACCCTGATTTTAATTCATTGGCATCATTTTGGGATCCATTGGTGAGAGAGGACTCATCAAAGAAGTGAAAATGGCGTGCATATTGTAATATCGCTTTTGCTAGCGGGTGTTCACTGCTAGCCTGAATTTAAATAAAATATATTAAAAAATAATTGACAAAAATACTGTTGATTCCTCTAATAGGCATCATAGAAATGCAAGGTTGATTTAGAAAAATAAAATGAATCATCTTCAAGGTAAAAATAAAATAAAATGCCAAAACATTATTAGGAAAGTTGAGCACTTGAGCTCATTGTCAAAAAGGTGGAAGGAAATTTAGAAAAATATTGTTCTATGTCTTTTATAGCTGGATTTAGATTCAAACTGTGTATGCGACAATACAAAAGACAAACAATGAGAAGCAGAGAGTAACCATCATTGGGAGTTACCTCAGCAGAAGCCACCAGTTTAAGAAATTCTCCACGGTCCATTCCTGCAAATACCTTGGCAACAGAGACAGTGGCTTTACCCTGAGTTAGAGTTCCTGTCTTATCAAATATAACGTACTTCACCATCTGAGCTCTTTCTAAGGATTCTCCTCCTTTAATTAACACACCATTGTTAGCCCCAACACCTGTTGCCACCATGACAGCAGTTGGTGTCGCCAAACCAAGTGCACATGGGCATGCAATCACCACAACAGATATAGAAAACATAAGGGCAAAAACAAAGTGGTTGCCATTTTTCGGCAGCCATTCATCTGGGTAAGCTCCAAGAGCCCCAGCAGTATACCTAAAATTTAAACAAAATATGTACACAGAAGTAGGGATAAGCATTCCAATCACGCATTAAAAATCAAATTTTATCAATATGCAAAAACCAGTCAAAAAAACCTTACCAACACAATAGTGTCAATAATGACAGAGCTACAATTGTAGGAACAAATATGCTTGCTACCTGCAAGCCAAAAGAATGGTACCTGGGTTCGTTAATATATCTTAAGTCATTTGTGCCAAGCTTATAAAGTTAATATACTGACTACTATTAGAATATTATGTGCAAGCAAATAAACATGAGTTTGAATTATGGCTGAAGCCTAAACCTGAAATAATTGGAATCAATAACAATTAAAATTTATGAATAATTCTATGTAAGGAGCTCCAACGATCAGAGGGGTAAGGCATCAAAATATTGTTCTGACTCTACGGGCCTACTCAGATTTTCATTTTCCAGAACAGCAGCCCAGGAAAACTAAATGCCGACTCTTTGCAACTCATTGTGTCTTTTAGTTACAAGAAAACATTTCACTAGTTTCAAAACTGATTCACGAGCTAAAACTTTCTTTACCACAAAGAATGGAATCCAAACTAAGTAAAAATGCATACAACAGCGATAACTAAAAATGGAAGTATTTTCCACTAGGCGGGGAACACTATCACATTGCTAGTCCATGTCACAAGGATTCAACAGAGTTTTATATTAGGTGCAAACTTCTAAATCACAACCCTCCTCTTTCTCCAAGCTTTGGATTGGCTATATTATGCAATGTAGGCAGTGCACAAAAAATGCTTACACTATCATTTAGCAATAACAGAACATAAAAACCATCCAAGAGCACGGCCGCAATACTTACATAATCAGCAAACTTTTGAATGGGAGCTTTTGACATCTGGGCCGTCTCCACCAAATTAATTATCTGACTCAAAACTGTATCGGATCCTACTTTGGTAGCTTTAATGTGAAGGACACCATGCAAATTGATGGTACCTCCAATGACAGATGCATTGATCTCCTTCGAAACAGGTATAGACTCGCCAGTCACCATACTCTCATTTACATAACTTGAGCCCCAGGTAACAATACCATCAGCGGGAATCTTTGTACCAGGCAGAACTTTTAATGTGTCACTAGGTTGAATAAGCAAGGAATCTATTTCTCTTTCTTCCACAGGTCTGCCATCTAGAAAAGAAAAGAAAAAATATTGGCAAGTTATAATTTGATGTTATGATGAAATCAAGATGATAAATTAAATAACCATCACTAATTTCAACCTAAATATAAGACAATCAGGACATAAGCTGTTTCCCCTCCATTTTCTTAAGAAAACAAAGCATATAAAATCAAAGTGTCAAGCACCTTTGTCTTTAACAACCAATAAAGCTGTTGCAGGAGTGAGTTCCACTAGCTTCTTAATGGCATCAGATGTCTTTCCCTTGGCAAGACATTCCAAATACTTTCCCAACAATACAAATGTTATAAGCATAGCACTTGTTTCAAAGTATGTTGTAGACCAAAATCCAGTGAGAGCACCATACAGAAGAGCGCAAACAGAATAAACATATGAAGCTGTAGTTCCCAAAGCAACAAGGACATCCATGTTTGTTGAACCATTTCTAAGAGCTCTGAAAGCTGCTATGTAGAAGCGCTTTCCAATCCCAAATTGGATGACACTCACCAATGCCCACTTCAACCAATCATCCATGAGGAAAGGCCCACATCTCCAAAGTAATAACGAGTATATGAATGGGATATGAGGACAAATTACCCCCATGAAGAAGAGGGGAATCTGAGACAAATGCAACAAACACAAATCAATGCAAAAGCATGGAAAGAATAAACAAGACACTAAACAAAATAAGGGACAATAACATAAGACATGCACTCAAATTCTAAAAATGAAGAGTCTTGTTTAGCTTCAGTTACATGTTTCTATGAAAAAAAAGATGACACAGTACTACTTCCGTTAGATGAAATTTCTGTATGGAGTATGAACTAATGCAACCCTTATGAAGCATAAAAATCTGTGGAGGTCTTACATCAGTAGAATCTGAAAGGATGGCTCATTCTACACTAACACCTTAAGGTTTGAGTTTAAAGCAGTTACTGGCTACATGATTTCTTAACTCTACTTACTATCTCTCTATATCTACACTAAGAAGCAAAATAATGCGATCAAACAAATAAACAGAATAAAGCACAGTGAAACCAAAATAACAAGAACAAATATGGCTATAGATTAAAGGGATACTCACACTAAGAAGCAAGCTGGTAATAAAAAGCCGAAACATAGACGAACTTTCTGAACCATCTTTAGAAGCCATTCTCGCATAAGGGCTTCTAACATGCAACGTATATTTGTCATTACTAACTACACGTATCTCATCAACCAACGATCTAGAAGTAAGAACTTGAGGATCAAAAACAACATTAAGCTCACTCAACAAAGGATCAAACCGAAACTGCCTCACCCCTTTCATACCACTAAGCATACTTTCCAAAACCCTTGCATCGACCAAAGAACAAACACCAACAACCCCTAAAACAATCTCATCTTGACTAGTACTCTGAACAAACGAAGCTTCAAAACCAGCATCTTCAATTGCAGTAACAATATCTTCTTTACTTATCACGTTTGGATCATACTCAACTTCACCTAATGAAGTAGCTAAAGCCACCACCGCTTTTTTTACTCCGGTGATGTCGTTTAAAATTCCTTCAACGGAATTCACACATGCGGCACATGTCATACCACCGATCGTGAACTGTCCAACCACCGTACTATCTCCAACCGGTTTAGGTCCGGTTGAAACCGGTTCATGTAAGATCTCAGCTTCAAAACCTGCATCTTCAATTGCATTCTTAATATCTTCATCCTAGGGTTTAAACAATTCAACAATTTCCAAAATCAGTAACTAAACAAAGAGTTAAAAAATTTCAAAAAATATAAATAAAAAAAAAAGTGAAAAAGTAGAGTTAAACCTTGACGAGGTTTCTATTGAAAACGACGTCGGCTTTGTTTTGAAGTAAAGCGACGGAGGCTTGAATTACACCGTCGACGGACATGAGAGCGGCTTCGACGGAGTTAGAGCAAGCGGCGCATGTCATACCGGTGATTCTGACCTGAACCCGGTTGGTTACGTCGTCGTTGACGTCGTTTTTATCGTAGGAATCTAGTAGGCGAACATCTTCGAGATCGCCGGAGTCGTCGCCGGCGCCGGCGGAAGTTAGTTGAATACTCGGCGCCATGATTTAGAGAGAGAGAGAATGTGAATACGAGAGAAAGGAAATAAGAAAGATGTATTTAAAGAGGAAAGAAAAAAAGGTGAATGGAAAATGGAGAGAAAAAAGAGTTTTCCGATGGAGATGGTGAAACAGAAATATTAAAAATAATTAGATTATTGTGTTTGGTGGAGACAGCAATTTTTTAACGAAAGTGGAAGGTGATACAGATTGGATTATTTGAGATTGTAATGCGATTCCGATTATACCCTTGTACTACTGCTTTTTTAAGATGTGGTATTGTACTGCATTATTGTGAAGAAGGTCGTGTTTGGCTTGGTTAGCCAGCGCACGCGTTAATCGTTTTTTCGTCAAACCTATTCTCATGTGAAAAGCGTATCCAATTACGTCTTTTTTGTTGAAAGCTTCCGGCTGGTCAAACGAAGGTCAATACTTGTGTGTCGGAAAATAATTTGTTTTAGTTCTTTTCAGTTCATATTTTCTCTTTGCAACAATGTCCTCAATTTTCAATACAGATAACACATGTAATAAATAGATAAGAATAAATTTAAATATTAAAAAATGAATACATATATATGTCTGATTTTTTTCTTTATCATTTAAAAATTGCAACAAACTAATTGAGTATATTTATATTTATTTTTTCATTATACTCTTAAATAACTTTTTATATAATAAAGATTGTTGTTGGTGTCATTGAAATATATAATCTTGTGTAACTTGAAAGCAACACACATTTATATTTTTAGTTTTAATCAAAATCAAAATTTCATAAAAAAAAAAAACGTTCATAATTTTCAAATGTTACCGCAATAAAAAAAAGCTAAGGACACTAACGCTAGTTTATATAATAATTAAAGAGTTCGATTATATTCTTGTACCAAAAAATTTGTTTTCATCCAAAATGAAAATTGGAATTTTTTCTTAAAAAAAAAAAAAAAAATAAGAATATTTTTGGCAAGGGAAATATTACTTATGATATTTTAAACCGTAAAAAATCAAACCAATGAAAATCTCATTTTAAAAATTGAATCTTGAGCTGATTTTTTTTTTTTGCAGAGAGCTTATAATAATTCATATAAAAGATCTACAAAGTTTCATAGCATTATGATCATACCTTGTTTTATTTTGATTTTTTGACAAAAACATGAAATATCAAAATTTTGTTCCAAGTAAGCATATATTCACGGATCAAATTTTGTTCCTCAATTTTGCATGCAAATCTATATCATCGTTAAAACCTCCACCATGTAATTTTAGATTTTTTAAACGAGAGATGAGTTAATGGTGGTTTTTCTTTCCCCATAGCTATGAATTTCTTAAAAAAATTATAATTAATTTGTATCTCGTTTAAAAAATTTAATTGTTTATGGTGGAAGTTCTTCTAAAGTTTTAAATATGCTTACTCGCAACAGAACTATGATTTTGCACATTTTAGTCAAAAAATCAAAATAAATCGAGTTGTCTTTGAAATTTTATGAAATTCTATACATCATTTCTATTCTTCTTTTACAGAGGTCTCCACAAAAAAAAAAAATCACCTCAAAATTTTATTTCTAGGTCGTAGTGTCAGTTGTTTTGGTTTTGAGATTTTCACGCTTTAAAAATTCATAATTAATTAATCCATTATCGTAAAATTCTAATTTTATAAGTTATATCTTATTTTAATGTCATAAACATGTTTGCAAAAAAAAAAAAAAAACTTCTACCTCTAGATCACTTTTTTAGACTTTATGTACACAATAAAATAATGGCCTATTTTTTTTCCTTTATATCAGTTCTGCAATTAATATTAAAAAAAAACTGAGCCAAAATTTTTTTTGAGTGTAAAAAAATTAAGGCAAAAGAAAAAATGTTACATCATAAAAAAGAACCACATGGCAGCAATCACGTGACAAGATTCTCTGCCACATCAACGTTTCTTGTGTGATTTGGATGTTGGAAGACTAAAATATGAAGAATCTTAATCATAGTGGTAGAATTTGTGCTTTATTTTTTATAGAACTATTTATAGACTTCATGCGTATTATAAGGACCATTTCAATAATTAACCCTATCATTTTTATGGAAATTACACCCTCTATTCCTTTTAACTCGTCATATTTGTAGAAAAAATTTAAGTTCTTCTTCTTTTATATGTTGTTTTCAAAGTTCAATACAAAATTAATTTATTATTAGCTTAAATGTATTTGTAAATGTATATATGTGCTCCTAAAATAACTATGTATATATACGTGATTCTGTCCTTAAAAAAAACGTGATTCTATAAAAATAAAAAATAAAAACTATCAAGTTGGACATTTTTAATTTTACCCTATGCACAAGAAAATGATGGTTGGTTTCTGTGGTTGAATTTTTTGGCCAAAAATATGATACTGTATATTTGAAAAAAAGAAACATTTTAAACTTTTAAGTCTAGTTCACCGATGGTTTGTTTTTTGGACAATTAATTCACTGATAGTTACCTTTTCACATTTGTTGAGTTTCTTATGCATACAGCATACTACAATTGTCCTGGGTCAAAATAGGATTTATTACACGTATAAGTGTGCGATTGATTAAACTTTTGGAGAATGCTAAAGTAGATTTTGAGGTAAAAAAAGAATCTAACCAAACAAGGCAACTAATTTAAGAAATGTCATTGAAGTTTCAGAAAATCTATATACTAGTAAATTGATACGTTTCATAATAGCATATTAAAAGGTCAATATAGTAATTGAAGAAAATATTTTATTCTTTTTAATAACTTACGTCAAGTGTCAACGGTCTTCATCTCATTTTGTGTGGAATGCATACAGTTATTAAAAGTTCCATCATAAAAAAATTGCTATTAAAAGTAAACAATCATAATATATAAATGAATGAACAAACTTCTATTTTTTTAGTCAAAGTGGGAAAGGTGACAAAAGCCAAATACTTTTATAGTGTACAAGACAGATATTGTTGGAAATATGACATTTTTTCCCACTAACTCTTATCGTAACCATGGCAGTATGATAATGATAATGAAGACACACTCCACTTATAGGGACTGACCTAAACGAAAACAACTATTTTCTTTTTTAAAGAAAGATAGAAGAAAACTATGGGCTATTTTATCTTCCACCCAATTTACTATCAGATGTGGTATCCACAAAAAAACATCTTTTTCTCACCATGGCTTTGGCCTGCAATAATAACTTTCACTATTTTCATTCTTTATATTACATTTTTATGTTGGATTTACAAGAACTTCAATACGATTTGGACAAAAAATAACTCCAATACGACAAAAGTGGACGATCTAATGGAAAAGTAGGACCATTAAAACATAGAGACACATTGATAATATTTTTATGTAATCTATATTCTAACTATAGAATTAATATTAATATATTATTCATAGGATTTTAAATTTTACTACTTAATAATCAAGCAAATATAAAACCAAAAACTGACTAGAATATAATAATTACATTGACCGAAACAAACTTTGAATTTAGTTTCGAAGCTTCTGAAATGTCAAATACAAATAAGTTTAGTTTTCCGATTGTATCTCCCTTTCAGGCCACACCATGTCAAAGTGTTGTACTGCACAACTCTCTCAATTGTAGTACAAGAGTGACAAAGTAATTTCAGTTCAAGCTTATGTGTGTAATAAGTAAATATTACAATATTATATATCATTATGAATATTGCTTTCCTCGTTGAAAAAATATGGATATATTTAATTTGATATTGTTTGTTAGGGGTAGCTAGCAAGATATCAACTTAGGTATAACGTCCATGTCAATATATATACATATAAAATGTAGGAATGCTTTAAAAACATCATGCTTAATCTTTCCGCAAGTTAGTTGAAAGCATAGGTAAGTTAGTTAACCAAAACCAGAAGAAGGCTAACAACTCAATGTCTCGATCCCAAACAATGATGATTAGGTAGTAGCATTATGCGAAAAGGGAAGTGATAAGAGATACCATTCTTGTAAAATCCTAACAAAAGTGAAAATTAAAAGGAGTTATAACTTTTTATGTTGGAAACTTGTGAACTCTTTCATGTTTTTCAATTGGAACTCCTATACTATATTATATGACATTCTCTCTATATTTGCGTATATGTTGTTTTTAGATTGTGCCCCTCTATTATTGTTGTGGAGTGGACAAAATACCTCATATTTTAGTGGTTTGAATTAAACAACAATCAACTTAGGATTTTGATTTAGAGTTGGTATTTTCTCTATTATGGAGTTAGTGTTGTTATTGACAAAATACTTTTACTAAAATGGTTGTACTTGTACTGGTATTAATGTCAAGCACTTGGTTTGTGAGTATATTAATTGTGACGAAATTATTTTATAGTTGATATTCCGTTCCAAAAAAAAATTAATAATTGATATTACTCTCTTTATACTATAATTGCTCATTTTAAGGGAACAAAAGTAAATTTCACATTAGAGGAGGTAAATCTCACAAAATGATGATTAAACGAGCTTAATTCATAGCTCAAAATTACACATTTTTGTTGGGGATTACTATTTTAAGCACAATAGAAGCGGCATGAATGTTGATCTAACATAAACATTTTTGTTGGTAAATGCAACTAAATATTTTTTTTCTGGCAAGAATTGCTCTACTAAAGAATCGAACTCGGATTCTTTCGAACAATTTATTTTTTGGTGATCCATTAACCACTTGATAAACATTGTTAAATATAAGAAATGATTAATAACTATTGTGCTTCTCTCAAGATCTCTCATACAAATTTAGGTAGATTAGTTTGACTACTATGATTACAATTTGCCTGGTGTATTATAACTTCCTTTCTCTCAATCATTTGTGTCTATATGCAACATTCGAATCGTTAGTGTATTTGCTTTCTTTCCCTCAATCACATGTCTCGTGCACGTAACGAAAATTATTTTCTACGAGACTTTTTATTCCACTACTAAAGCCAATGAAATGAGTCTGTTCATGTCACTAGAAAAAGGTGTTTTATTTTCTTCATGCAGTGAATGATCATGTGTCTCCAAAGTTTGTCCCTCATTAAATTCTCTGCTAAACTTTGTTACGTAACTTCTTTTTCTTTTTGCCTATAATATTTGAATTAGAATATGTTGAAAGATGGCAGGGGTGCTATAAAAATTATTGACTTAGCATGAAACTAAAATAGTACTTTTTACACAACATTCATTGTCACAGCATGACTTAGTGTTAAATAGGTTAAATAGTGGGAGAAGATTCAAAGCAAAGACCACTTCTTTAAGCAAAATCAGTGAATTTTTCACTCACATCTATGACATTGTCACACAAAAAATGATTGTCATATGTTGCTTTCCAAATCGGAAAACACCAATTGCGATGCCACTGTTTTCTCAAGTTGATTTTTATATTTTGTACCAATAGCTGGCCACATGTTACCTCAGTTTTTGTCACAACTTCAATCATGCTATTATTTTTATCACAAGCATGGAAGACCCCTCTATCCACCCCCCCATATTTTCCTTAATTGTTTTAAGCACTATTATAATCAATAAATTTAATTCATAGGTTAGAATATTAAACTAAACTAAGGTTCATAATGCATGTTCTTAATATGCCTAGTCAACTCTTCTAACATAGTGTAGATTTTATCTTTCTGGGGATGCTGTTGATCTTTAGCATAAAACTTATGAACCTCACCTCTCACAGAAATCCAACTATAACCTGGTTCCTTTCTAATGCCTCGTTCTTTCATGACATCTCTCAAACCAATTCCATCTTCAAGTAACCCTGATTCAATGTAAGTGTTGGACAAAAGAACATAGGTGGAAGAATGTTCCGGTTCTGGTTGAGTCGATAGAATCTTTTGAGCAACCGTCTCCCCTAATTCAGTGTTTCCATGAATCCTACATGCTCCTAACAAAGTTTGCCAAACCATCTCATCCGGCTCGATCGGCATTTTGTCGATAAATGCCACTGCTTCATCCAAGCGGCCAACACGGCCTAACAGATCAACAACACAAGCATAATGTTCCATTTCTGGTACCACACTATAGGTGCCTTCCATTTGATTAAAAATTTCCAGACCATCCTCCACCATTCCTCCATGGCTACAAGCGAAAAGGATACATAACAATGTAACAGCATTGGCTTTCACAGCTGACTGTTCCATTTTTCTGAAGAGTTGAAGGGCATCTTCGACTAGACCATGTTGAGCATAAGTGGATATAATTGCAGTCCAAGTAACAGTATCAGGGTTAGATATCCTTTCAAATATCTTCTTCGCCTCTATAATATTGCCACATTTAGAGTACATGTCAATTAGAGCACTTTCAATGCATGAGTCAGCATCCAAGCTAGCCTTGCATATCAGGCCGTGAATTTGTTGGCCATATTCTAGTAAACAAAGACCACCACATGCTGTAATCACACTAGAAAAAGTAAAATGATTCGGTGCAAAGCCTTCGTTGCGCATCAGTGAGAAGATAGCCAAGGCTTTCCCCCACTCAGAACATTGACAATATGCAATCACCATGGTTGTCCAAGATACTATATCTTTCTTTTCCATTCTATAGAATACCTTCTCCCCAACTTCAAGAGACTCACATTTGACATAAGCATCGGCAAGGGCATTCAATACACTAATTTTCATCGTATCAAATCCACATTTTAGAGCCACCCCGTGCGTCTCCTTTAAGGATTTCAAACACTTCAAAGCAGCAATTGAGTTGAACACACAACAAAATGTGTAAAGATCTGGTTTGACATCATTTTGGCACATTCTTGTGAACATTTCCAAAGCTTCTAGGTGACAACCAGCTTGTGAATAACCCGTGATCATCGCATTCCAAGGTGCGTTAACCAGACATTTCGCGAACTTTGAGTCAAAAAGAACTCGCGCATCACACAGAACCCCGCACTTAGAGTACATATCAATAAGAGCTGTTCCAACTGAAGTATTGTTATCCAATCCCCATTTAGAAGCATACCTGTGAACTTCACGACACTTGTTAATGTCACCTAAAAGCCCAACTGCCTTGGATATACATAAAAAGGTGGTTTTATCAGGAGACACCCCATTTTCAATCATGTTGATAAAAAAATCAAATGCTTGTAAGTATAAACCATTTGAGGTAAACCCAGAAATCATTGCATTCCAAGAAACATCATTAACCTCTGTGATGTTGAACACCTTAACAGAACACTCACACATTCCTAACTTTGCATACAAGTTAAGAAGAGATGTCCCAACAACAGCATGCATAAGAAAACCCCTAACAACAACTTGGGCATGAACCATCTCACCAAACACAACAGAATCTAACCCAACACAAGACTGCAAAACAGCAGAGAAAGCAAACCCATCAAGCATCAAACCTTGTTCCAACATCATACAAAAAAGCTCCAACGCGTAACGGTAGTAGCCATGTTTGTTCGACGCAACAATCATAACAGTCCAAGAAAACACATTTCTCGTAGACATAGCATCAAACACCTTACGAGCAGAATCATAATCCATACATTTTGAGTAAGCATGAACTACATGATTCAAAAACACCAAGTTGTCTCTGTCACCAAAACCAGATTTTAAAACATGGCCATGAATGCAATTTGCTTGTTTCAGAGACCCATTTTGTTCGCAGGATTTTAAGAGATCAATGAGTGGTTGAATGTTGGGTTGTTTTTGTTGCGTTCCTGTGGCTGTAAGTGCAAGGGGTTTGGTTAATCTTCTTCCATGTGGGTCCTTTGAAGGCTTTGGATTTTCGGACATACAATGAATAGGGATAAGGTAGTGGCTTGTACGATGATGATGTGTGCTTACTTTGTTTGTGGAAGCACGGGGGAGATTACAAGGTTGGTGCACCATGTGTGAAACCATGATGCTCATGCTGCAACTGCTCTGTGTTGGAATGTCTATTTCTGTTGGTCTTATCTTAACTGTTCTGCTTTTGCAAGGATTCTGAAAAGTCAAAATATAAAATTTAAAAAATGTTTTTATATTTATATCTTTCCTCTTGCACTATAGTTCTTTTCATAAAATAATTGATTTATAATAGTATTAATTTTAGTTGATAAATTTCTATTGGAGAATGAAATTCGTTTAATCCGTAAGATTATTGCACAACATGCTAGAGTCAAACCCTCAAGAGTATATCTACCAAACGTGTGCAACTGTAATCATAACATGAAAGAGTATGTCTATAAATGGACTGCATGTATTGTGCATCTGCTTGGATAATGCAATCCAAGCTTTTCTTGAAATCACGGCAACAAACCACGTTAGCGCATAAGCTTCATTTGTTACGGCAGTTTTACCTCGGGTATCCCACACACTTGCGTATGGTGAACACTAACGCAGATTCAAATAGGCGATAAATCATTTTGTAAATCAATTTATTCTCTAGTTTTCATCACTTCTATTTCACGTATAAGATATATATTTCACAATTACTCAAAATGTGGGTTTCAAGATTTTTCAACTTCATAGTATTCTTTTCGTATGTACATAAGAAATAACATATTACGAATATCCCGTGTCCTACACAAGTATGCAAATTATTTATCTTGTCTCATAGAGATTTAAAAATACCATCAAATGAATGCCATAAAGAACACATCAATGTTTAGGTCAAGCCATTTGTAATCAAACTAGTGACGCCTAAAGAACGTCTAAGCAGTTGCAGTTTTCTCATTTTGTACTCAATCAGCCATCACTAGTTCCCACCTCAAGATCACATTCAGTCCTTCCTGAAATACAGAACACTTGGTTAGCCAAAACTCCATTACCAACAGAAATTGTACGCTACCTAAAAATCCGTTGAAGAAGCAGAAACTTCTAAATTGATTGTCAACCATTTTTTTGGGGAGGGGAGGGGTAAACCTACATAGGTATAACTAAATGGGTCAAGGTGGGGTGTAAATTGTAGAAGTCAAAGGTACTCAATAGTCAACACTAAAGCAAAGTGATAAATGTAATTATATATGTTTAGATAAATCTGTGTGTGGCCTGTCCGTATCAAAAATTTGTATTTGGAAAGCAAATCTAGGAAGCAATATACAACTAATCAGTAACCACATCCAGAACAGGGTAGAATATTACGACCTAAAATGGCACCAAATGTAAAACCTAATAGAAGAAGGGAAATGACAAAACATAACATGAAGTTAAATAAGAAGGATTACTTGAAGAGTTTCTCCGTGAGATGATTTAGTCGCGCAACATCTGCACCTATAAGTTCATCAGTCTTTTTCCCATTTTGGAAGAAATAAAGTGTTGGCTGCAGCAAGATAAATCATTGTTATGCCATCTCACTTTTGCAGGGTTATATATAGTATATATAGTATATTTTGAAGGCAAAAGATTACTAGTGAATTATATTGCCAAGTGCAGTACATCCATGAATTAAAAAAAGAAGAGAAATGTGTCAATTTACTTGGATATACACAATTGAACCAGTCTAGTTTCAACCAGTGCAATTCATTCATCATATAAAAAACAAGTCATAATCATCAGTCATTCACTATTTTAATTCTAGAGCAAGTGAAGGAGATAAAATCTCGAGTTCAAGTCATGAATTCACTTTACAAAGAAACAGCAGAGGTGTATGTTGTACATTAACCAGACTAGCAGAGACGTATGTTCTACATTAGCCAAGATCCTCATTGAGTACTTTTTTTAATCAGTGAGTACACAATTTAAATAAATGTCAAAATCAAAGGTACAGCAAACATGTTCAGTAATATATTAATCTGAGTATGTCTAAACTATAACAAACGTAGCAAAATCAGTTGACAATTAAACATTGCCTAATTGAGTCTGAACAGCATTGCAAGGAAACAGAAATCTGTATGTTCCTAATGTAAAATGAAGGCAAATTGCAAACATAACCAAAAGAAGAGGGTCTTATAGCTCAAAAAGGGGTAGAAAATTATTTTCCCCCCATAAAGGATAGATACCACTACTGAAAAACATAACCTAAGAGAATACCTGCAGCAGCCTAAGGCCACTCAATTTCTATAGAGCTGCTGATAACTACGGATCTATGATTGAAGTCTACTGTGAATTATGTTTATGTTCCTTGCATTTTTAATGAAGTAATGATCCACCAAAGGAGCGAAGGGAAGGCAACAGAAACAAAAAAAAAAATTATGAAATTATTGAAGCAATACTAGAAAGAGTGAATCAAATAATAGAGATATGGAATAATAAAAAGGATGACAGTCCAACTGGAGCAAAACTTCCAATGCACGGCCATTTCTTCTCCTTATGAACGGCTGATGGCTAGCACGACTGGTGAGTACAACCAAGCAGATTATGTTGTGCAGACATATTTGAAAGTCTCCACAAACAATATTTGAACAAATAAATTTTCGACAAGAGGTTTAAATAAATTACCACAGATGTAATCTGGAACCTGCTCAATGTGTCTTGAATTGCTTCCTGCAATATATTAGGAGGGAAATGTAAATATTTTGGTCACTCTGCCACTTTGATGCATAGCATTCAATAAAGCAATAGTATTTTCAAGCCATCACAAATACATGCTTCTAAAATTGGAAGAACCTAATGAAAATCTGAACAAAAGGGAGAAACCACCAGATCCCGATAAGGAGATGGCCAGATAGTTGTTACCGAGGTAGCAAAATTTGAAAAGCAGAAACCAACCAAAATGTAAAGTGAAGAGAGGTAGAAATCAGGCCAACTTTTTATAAACAATTGATTATATGATCAGACTTACATAGATCATAAATTTGAATTGTGAGTTTTAAGATAATTTTAAGATAATCTAATATAAAGTTAAAAAATGGTCTGCCAAATTCCAATATTTAAACCATAATATGGTTCAAAATTCCAAACCATACATTATACTAACAATTATATTCCATACCTGATCAATGTCAATCTTATAGGTTGTCACATTAGGGTACTTCTTACTGAGCTCCCCAACTATAGGAGATATGAACCTGCCTAAACAGAAATACAAAATAGCAAAACTGTGAAATTTTCTTTTCAGAATATATAGGTACCAAGAAAAATATATGAAGAATGAAACATGAACACCGGCTCTTAGCATATTGTCTGCGGGAATAGACTGTAACTTGCAATGCTTTTACACAGGTATTTGGCAGTTTTAACAAATGAATCTATTTTGTAATTTTTTTGTATTTTTAATAAAAGACTTTATTGATATTTTCAACATCCATGAGGGAGTTTGGTGAACCTAATATCCTAATTCTAATTCAGATGTAGATTAGAAACTAGAATTAATTGAACAAGTTCCTACTAGATCACAAACATGCTACTTAGTTGACGTTCAATCATTATATTGTTTGAACGTCTCTACTTCAGAACCAAATGTGGAACTTTTGTTTCGTTCAACTACTTTAAATAAGAATTAAAGAGATAAAAATGGAATACACGAAGAAGAAAAAACTCGAAACATTTATGTCATCCCTTCTGTATATGTGAATACATATAAAACACCATTTGAGTTTAGCAGACACATCCAAAGATCCATGTGGAAAAAAAGAAACATGGATATACCCACTACCCACAGAAGAGTAACCTTGCATGTTCAAAGCAGTTGAAATAAGAATTTCACAAAGAAATGCATCCATTTTATACATGCTTTCCTTTCATTTATCCTGTTTTCTTACTTTTAGAGTTCCTTCCTGGATATAAAACTCGGGTATTTGACTAAAATATAAATTCACAAGTATTAGAGAAAAATCAAAATTCAGACTTTTTTTACCTACATATTTAATGATTTAAAATCATATTATCTGGTACATAATTTTAACCTCCTCAAAGATTGATCATTATGGCTATTAGAATTAGCATGTTAAGTACATGTATTTCATAAAAATGTCTTATGCTTTCATATTTATATTACCATTTGCAAAAATCATAGGTTAGTGTTATTTGCCTGAGATTCTACTTCATAATATGTTAATGTCAGTATGCAACCTCTTATGACAATTATGAGCTAGTTAACTTTATAAACTTAATTTAGAATTCGTTTACTAAACTCGTTTCACTAAGCAAAAGGGGTTAAGAACTTACAAGGTCCACACCAAACAGCAGTGAAATACAGAACAGCGTTCAATGAGTCATCTATTCAAGAAAAATAAAATGAAAAATTCATCAGAAACAATAGAAGAAAAAAAACGAATGAAGCAAAATTAAACATGAAAGAGATATAAATAACAAACCTTGAACCTTGGTAAGAATTTTATTAAACTCTTCCTCAGAATTAACAGAGATAAAACCAGGAGAAGCTGAGGCGGAGGAAAGGGAACGGGATTGATGGAAGGAGAGGTGAGAAGAGTAAGAGGAAGAAGCGAGTGTGGCGGCGAAGAGAGACGATTTGGAAATGCGTGAAGGAAGATTGTTGGTGTTGGTTAAGAAAGGACGAACACTGTTCTTGATTGCATTACGAAGTGCCATTGATCGAACAATCAAGTTTCTGGCTCCAACCATTTTCGTTCTCAACTTGCTCTCTGATCAATCAAAATATCAAATGCTCCTCTTTTCCTGGTTTAGGGTTTACCTTCGTTTTTATTGCTTTCGTCTATCCCGTCCGTTTTTTACTGCAGTAAAATGTGAAATTTTATGTATCTTTTTAGGCAAATTCTATCGTACACCAAAAATTTTGAGTGTATTGGTACACCAAATCACTAAATTAATAGTTAAATGTGTTATTTTTTTAAGAAAAAAATTGTTTTCTATCACCTATAATTATAATAATTAAATCTTATTTACCAAAAACGTCGACGAAATAAAATTTAATTTTTCTGAATTTTTAGTACTCATGATAGAGAATTTTGATTATTTTTTAGAATAAAATGTAAAAAAAATTAGTATGATTTTTATAAACAATGAAATAATGTTTTTTCTTATGAATGACATTTTCTAAAATATAAAAATCAACAAATAGCTCTTTATTTCATACAATTAATAGTTAATTTAAAGATTTTTGAAATAGGAGTACCGGTACACCATAATTTGCAGGTGTACCGTAGAAGTTCCCATCTTTTTAATCTCAGAAATTTGTTGCTGACACATTTGGTTTGGCTGAAAAACACATGTAAAAGACGGAAATACCCCTCGGTAGTTGCCTGTCGAGGAATGCAAAAACCGGCTGCAATTAACTACCGAGGAAAACCTTGGCAGTTAACTGCCGATGCGTGTTGAACATAAACAAAAACATAAACATGCCAGTTTCAAAACTTCTCCCAACTTCTCTCAAACTCTCTCCAATTCTCACGAAAGTCATTTTCGCAAATTGCAAGCAAATCAAGAACACAATATCACAAGTAAGTTGTATCAATCATTTTAATGATAATGTTAGTTTGTTTAGGTTTAATTTTTAAAAAAAATTAGAGTAGTTTGCATGTGGTTAGGGTTAATTTTAAAATTTACAATTTGATGATTGCATGTATAGTTTATGAATTGATAAATGAATGTAGTTGTTGCCTATGCTATTTAAATGATGTTTAATGATAATGTGGTTTTGAATGGTGGCAAATGAACACGTTTTGAGTATGTTTGATACTTTGCACACAAAGTGTTTGATAAAATGTCTCAGTGACAATTTTATTGATTATTTAGTTAGTTTAGGTTATGAGAATTATATTGAATGATGTTTAGGTTATGATGGAAATGATGCACACAAATTATATTGAAATGGTGATTATATTGAATGGTTTTAGGTTTAGTTATGTTTATGTTTATTGAAATGTGAATGTTTATGTTTATGTTGAAATGATGATTATAATGATTATATTTAATGTTTATGTTTATGTTGAAATGTGAAGGTTATATTGAGATGTGAATGATTATATTGAAATGTGAAGGTTTAGTTTAGATTACATTGAAATGATGCACACAAAGTGTTTGATTAGGTTATGGAAATGATGTTAACTTTTTAATTGTTTGTGTAGACATGTCTGAGCAGGACCCGATTGATCCATCTAAGATGATTGATGGTGGGCGTGCTCAAACACAAAGCTACCGGAAGGAGGAGGAGAGGAGAAACGCAAATATAGCGAAGAGGGGAAGAGGTCGGAGGGGGGATGATTGAGGGACTTCTCAGGCTACACAGCCTGAAAAGTCATAGGTTGTTGACCCGTCACAGGTTGTTGACCCGTCCGAGGTGGAGTATCTGAATTGTCAGGATCAGGTACACCACGATGTCACTGATGATGGGTATGACCAAGATCATATACCATAGCAGAAGCATATACCAGACGATGATGACATTGTTGCAGCGGCTGCCCCAACAATGTTACCTTTGGAGCCTCCCTTTCCTGGAGGACCAGAAAATATATCTCTGCTGCACTCTTATGCCAATCATGTGGCATTGCCGCTTTGGTATAATTCAGATAACGTAAGTGTTACTTTTTTTCCTTAATGTTTAATTATTTTCTTTATATGTGTGTTTGTTTAATTATTATATCAACTTTTATATGTGTTTTTGTTTAAATATTTTCTTTATGTTTGATTATTTTCTTTATATTTTCTTTATTTCAACTTTTATTATTTTCTTTATGTTTAATTATGATTTAAATTGGTTTTGTTATGCGTTTTTTTTAAGTTTTACATGTGTTATGTCTTAGGTTAAAAATACGTGCGGCAATTTAAATTTGTGATTTTTATTTTTGCATGTGTTAAATTTTATTTTGTTTAGTTAGATGTTTACATTTTTTAAACTATGTTTATTTTTCTATTATTTCAGGTTTGTAAGATGCGTGTTGTGAAAGCGATTAATCATAGGAATAAGATTTTGAGTCTTAGACGTCCAAGCAAGCATCAGAATTGGTTTTGGAATCCACTTAGGGAGAGCGGGTTACATGATTTGGTTTATCTGGGCTACGCCACTGTGCCTCATGCTTTGCTAATGACATTATGCGAGAGGTGGCATCCCGTGACCAATACTTTTCACATGCCTTTGGGGGAGATGACTGTGACTTTGGATGATGTCGCATGTCTCACGCATCTTCAGATTGAAGGGCGGATGTTGAGCCATGGGAAGAAAATGTTGAGACATGAGGCCTGTGCACTTTTGGTGAGGCACTTGGGTGTGTCGCAGATGGAGGCAGAGAAAATTTGTGGTACAGAGTATGGTGGGTACATTAGTTATCCAAAGCCGAAGGAATTATATACGAGGTATCCTGGTAGGGCAAACATATTGGCGGATACAGAGGTCCAGAGGAGCTGGAAGAGTTGGGGAGGGTTAGGAAATTTTGTGTGAGGTGTTATCTTCTATGTCTTGTAGGATGTTTGTTGTTTGGTGATAGAAGCAACAAACGCATCGAGTTGGTCTATCTGACAACCATGAAGGAGGGCTACGCGGGGATGCGTAATTATTCCTGGGGAGGGATGACACTTGCATACCCATACGCCGAGTTAGCCGAGGCATGTTTGCCTGGAGACAGAGCTATTGGGGGAAGCGTGACACTGCTCACTGTAAGAAACTTATTAATGTGAACCTTAACTTTTATTTTTTTGTTATATTTTTTGTGCGTAATAATTTATAAATGTGATTTGTTTGGTTTGTGCAGGCATGGTTTTTGGCGCATTTTCCTAAGTTTTTCAGTGTTTATCCCAACACCGACTGTATTGAAAACTATCCGGTTGTGGCGAGGTGGAAGATACATAAGGGTCATGGAGATGAGGTGACGTATCACTCATTGCTTTATCGTATTCAGTTTGATGACGTATGCTGGAGGCCATACGAAGAGCACAAGGAGATCCAGGGTTTTGAGGAGGTTTTCTGGTATTCAGGCTGAATTATGTGTGGTGTTCGTAGGGTGTACCGTCACTTGCCTGAGAGGGTTTTGAGGCAGTACGGATACGTCCAGAGGGTCCCTAGACATGCGATGGATGTTGTAGAGCTGCTACTTCCTCAGATTGTGTAGGCATTCGTAGACTTTTGCACTCACACTCTTAAGGAGCCCGATTGGGGTGAGCCGGCAGGAGAGCAAGCATGGCAGATGGCTATGTGCCATGGTACAGTACAATGTCTCACCCTCAGATTTTGCCACCTCTTCCAGGAGATCTTCCCAAGCCAGCAAATGAAGAGCAGATCATTGCACAACAGTGGGAGCGGTACGAGGTGAGAGGCTCGGCTGATACCTATAACATGGTTAGTGTCGTTGTTGCCTACGTTGATGAGCATATGGGTCAGGAGCCCTCATCAATGGTTTCAAGCCATGAGCCATGTTAGGGAGCAGATCGCGCCGATATTGGCCAGGAGGCGGCAACAGCAGCAACATCAGGAAGCCCAGGACTAGCAGTAGGATTACTTGTAGTTGTTGTTTTGGGATTTTTGGTTTTAGGCTTTGTTAGTTTCATTTTCAAACTTTGGTGACAATTGTTCGTATTTGGTTGACATTATGTATTTTAAATGATGTTGGTACATTTTGATTTCATCTTGGTAATTTGTTATCATGATGTACTTTTACTTGAATCAAATGTTCATAATTTATAATTGTTGTTGATGTGAAAATATTGGAATAGGTTTGTGTTATGTGTTTTAAAACACATTACAGGTCCAGAAGCAAGTGCTACTTATGCCCTTTCTGGTTTCAGGACGCCTCGGTAGTTAGGTGCTGAGGCTTTTCTCGGTTGTTAACTGTCGAGGTTTTCCTCGGTAGTTAACTGCAACCGGTTTTATATTTTCTCGGTAGTTAACTGCCGAGAGGTATTATCGTATTTTACATGTGTTTCTCAGCCAAACCACATGTGTCAACAACAAATTTCTTAATCTTAATGATTTTTTGGGTTAAATACGTTTTTCATCCTTATAACTATGTCAATTTTTTTTATTCTCTCAAAAAAAAAAAACTATGTCAACTTTTCGTTTTAATCATTCTGAAAATTACTTCAACTTTTAGTCCTCCTAAATTTTTACATCTTCACTTTTGGTCTCTCTTTTAAAGTAAACTCATATGTAGAATTCATATTTTTGAATAATATTTTGCAGAAAGATTTACAATATTATAAGGATCTCTAAAAAAAAAAAAGAATTTTTTATGAAAACATTAATCAAATATGAATTTTTATATTTTTCATGGTAAAAAATTAATATTTAATTTATGTTTTGTTAAAAAATTATAAAATTTGTTGGGAGTGATTTTTACAATATTATGAATTTTCTGCAAAATTTTATTAAAAAATATAACTTTTACATATGGGTTTACTTTAAATGAGGGACCAAGAGTGAAGATGGAAATTTTTTGAGGGACTAAAAATTGAAGAAATATTTTAGAGTGACTTAAACGAAAAATTGACATATTTAATCAAAAATTCAATCAATTTTTTATTTAGACATTTTATCAAACACCCAGAGTTCAACACAAATATTATGAGTTCATTCTGTCATTTCAATATATAAACTACCACATTGCATAAAACTTACTATAATCAACATTAACAATTCAATTTCTAAGTAATTTTATCATTGACATGCAAAAAATCTAACAATTTCATCAACCCTAAAAACCTAACATTTCACAACTTTTATAAAAAAATCAAACATTTAATCCATTGGCTGAGAATTGGGCAGCAGAGGATCCATTTGTGTGTGGTTCTTTTTGGCCCTGGCTAACAACAAAATCAGGGTCTTAACATTCTATTCTACTAGATCACCGACCCGTGCGATGCACAGGTCCTATCTACTATAATAGATATCAATAAGTTACATTATACATTTTCATTGATGTTAAATAAATCAATGAAAAAATTGTATTACCATTAGTATGCAAAACTTTTTAAATTTTTTTGGAATGAGTTACAAACAACCTTAATATCATAATTTACGAAATACTTCTTTATAGACTCATTTTCATTTGATGGCTCTGAAAACCTATTTACATATAAGTGTTTTATTTGTAATCACAACACTGATTTGAAAACACTATTAAAAACAATTTATAAAAACAATTGAGCATTATTATCTATATGTGCCGGTAAGCAAAGATTACAAAGTAAAAGGATATATAATCCAACAGTTTCTATTAGTAGGATGATCAAAAGATGAGGACATTAAAAGCTAGCATGAATTCCTTTGTTTTACTGCGAGGAGAAAATATCCTTCATTTAACGCTAGCATATAGTTTCCTAATTTTATTTTTTACAAAGTTATTTTCTTAATTGTTGATCATCTCATTTCTATAAGTATTAGTTTTTAAGCCAGATTATCAGCTATTGATGTGAGAAGATGAATAACCTGGCTCTATGAATTTCATCTCCTTTGATACTTAAATAATTTCTTTACATCATACTTGGCTGATCCACGTTTGATCATAATACAAAAAAATTAAAATCATATATAACTACACGCTAAAATACCTTTTTTTTTTAATAGCAAATATTATTCACGTCAGAAAAATGCTAGACGCATTAAACCATGGATAAGCGAAAGCAATACAAAGACGGCACTGCATATAGACGGAACACCGCAACCTAAAGGGCTACCCACACTCCAAATAATGAAGCAATACTATACATGCTAACAGCTGCACGCATTGCACTGCTTCACCACCCAAAACCGCAAAACAGAAAAACAGCAGAAGGTGAACCAAAAAACAGCCAAAACCCAACAGCAGCTGCACAGCTACACCAGAAAACCAACAAACGCAGCACCAACAGCACCCATTTAATCCATTGGCTGAGAATTGGGCAGCAGAGGATCCATTTGCGTGTAGTTCTTTTTGGCCCTGGCTAACAACAAAATCAGGGTTTTAGCATTCTATTCTATGTTATTACATACATATACCCTAAACCTCTACTTGACCATAACAACAACACCACTTCAAAGTAATTCACCGATTTTCATCACTAGTTTTTCAATTCAATGGTTCACAATCGCCAATTACTTCTCACTTCTTCCAATCTCTACAAACTAGCCCATCATCTTCCCTTTCTCTCTCGCTCTCACTTTCACTCTCACTCCTTCATTTCCCCATCAACCTTTTCCCCAAACTTCACGTTTTTACCTTCAACCCCCAGATTCACTTCCACGTGGAAACTCCCAGGTTCGTTCAAAAATCCAAACTTTATAAGATTTTACTGCAATAATAATAATGGGTCTAAGGAATGGACCGAGGAAATTGAGTATTTAGATGAATCGGGTAGTGTTATTTACAAGGGTAAGGGTGTTAGGTCAGTAGAGCCAGGTGTTGATGATCATGTTATGGTGGGTGAGGTTAAAAAACCTTTTTTGAATGCATTAGCTGTGGCTAAGATTGTTGAAGTTGTTAAGAGATGGAAGTGGGGTCCAGAATTGGAGACCCAGTTGGATAAACTTCAGTTTGTGCCCAATATGACTCATGTTGCTCAAGCTTTGAAGGTTATTAATGACGGTGATGCTTGTTTGAGTTTGTTTAGGTGGGCTAAGAGACAATGTTGGTATACAGTTAGCGATGATTGTTATGTTATTTTGTTTGATGGTATGAATTCTCGGAAGGATTTCGATGGGATACAGTCGTTGTTTGATGAGATGGTTGGTGATTCTGGTAATAGTGGGTTTTCGTTGGTTGTTTCGTGTAATCAAGTAATTCGGTATTTGGCTAAGGCTGAGAGGTTGGAGGTTGCTTTTTGTTGCTTTAAGAAGATACTGGATGGTGGTTGTGAAGTTGAGACTGAGACGTATAATTCACTTATTACTTTGTTTTTGAATAAGGGTTTGCCTTATAAGGCGTTTGAGATATATGAGAGTATGGAGAAAGCTAATTGTAAATTGGATAGTTCAACTTATGAGTTGATGATTCCAAATCTGGCTAAGTCGGGCCGTCTTGATGCTGCTTTCAAACTCTTTCAAGAAATGAAAGGAAGAGACTTTCGGCCGGGTTTAAACATTTTTGCGTCGCTTGTTGATTCGATGGGGAAGGCAGGGAGATTGGACAGTGCAATGAAAATTTACATGGAAATGCGAGGTTATGGGTACAGGCCTCCCCCTACTATATACGTTTCTTTGATTGAATCTTATGTCAAATCTGGAAAGTTAGAAACTGCTTTGAGGCTTTGGGACGAGATGAAATTAGCAGGGTTCAGACCAAACTTTGGCTTGTATACATTGATCACTGAATCACATGCAAAATCAGGGAAGCTTGATATTGCTATGTCTGCATTTTCAGACATGGAGAAAGCTGGATTTCTACCAACTCCATCTACGTATGCTTGTCTCTTGGAAATGCATGCTGCGTCTGGACAAATCGATCATGCTATGAAACTGTACAATTCAATGACTAATGCAGGTTTAAGGCCAGGCCTAAGCACTTATACTGTTCTTTTATCTCTACTTGCTAATAAGAAGCTGGTGGATGTTGCTGCCAAAGTTCTACTTGAAATGAAAGCAATGGGATATTCTGTGGATGTGACAGCTAGTGATGTTTTGATGGTGTATATCAAGGAAGGTTCAGTCGATCTGGCTTTGAGGTGGTTACGTTTCATGGGTTCCTCAGGGATCAGAACCAATAATTTTATAATCAGGCAGTTGTTTGAGTCGTGCATGAAAAACGGGATATACGAGTCAGCCAAGCCTCTGCTTGAAACATATGTGAACTCCGCTGCAAAAGTTGATTTGATACTTTACACTTCGATTTTAGCACATCTTGTTAGGTGTCAGGATGAAGAGAATGAGAGGCATTTGATGTCTATCCTTAGTGCAACAAAGCATAAGGCGCACTCGTTTATGTGTGGACTATTCACAGGCCCGGAACAGAGGGGACAACCGGTGCTGACTTTTGTAAGAGAATTCTTTCAAAGTATTGATTATGAATTGGAGGAAGGTGCTGCAAAGTACTTTGTCAATGTTCTTCTCAATTATCTAGTTCTTATGGGACAGATAAATCGAGCTCGATGTGTTTGGAAGGTTGCTTATGAGAATAAACTCTTCCCAAAGGCTATAGTTTTCGATCAGCACATAGCTTGGTCCCTTGATGTTAGAAACTTGTCTGTTGGAGCCGCCCTTATAGCGGCGGTGCACACTCTTCATAGGTTCAGAAAGCGTATGCTGTATTATGGCATTGTCCCGAGACGGATTAAATTGGTGACAGGACCAACTTTAAAGATTGTGATTGCGCAGATGTTAAGCTCAGTAGAGTCTCCGTTTGAGGTGAGTAAAGTGGTTCTTAGGGCACCGGGAGATTCTGTCATGGAGTGGTTTAAGAAACCAATAGTTCAGCAGTTTCTTCTGAATGAAATTCCATCTAGAGCTGATATCCTGATGCACAAGCTGAACATACTTTTCCCCAATTCTGCACCCGAAATCAGATCTCTATCCCCTCCTAAACCTCTAATTGCAGGCAGGGCAATGTAAACACAGGCTTAATATCTAATGGGTGTTTGAGGTGCACGCTCTTCATATGTTTGAGAAAATTATACCATAACAGATATGTACTGTATAAGAATTTGGAATAAAATCTTTCAAGATTTATATTCTTTTCCCCTCAAAAGCTGTGGAGTAATGCATAAAAGCTCATATCCGTTGTCATGGTTAGGTTTTTCTTTTTATCTTGACAAACGGATTAGGGTATTTCTTATATGTCAAATCACGGTTTTCTCTCCTGGTGATATTGTTGTAATTTTATGGTTTTATTTTATTTCAAAAGTTAACATAAATTGGTCCTTTTGACATGTGTTTTAATTCATTACTTATAAACTACATGTCAGGTT
>Ga0315914_1000870_pt1 | contig 42094 bp, 19 predicted proteins | sample MpolenodulesMG_FD_203920 | JGI IMG/M metagenome (GOLD analysis project Ga0315914, IMG submission 203920) | Medicago polymorpha root nodule microbial communities from Los Angeles, California, United States - elongated nodules | ecosystem: Host-associated > Plants > Roots > Nodule | place: USA... | reverse complement strand
TTTCTAAATGCACCCATTCACTTTTTCCCAAAAGGTCGATTTTAAAAATTTGTTTTTAGAGGGCTGTTTTGTTTTTTCTGTGGTATGAAAGTGTACTACAAAATAAATTCATTTGTAGATTTGTAAAAGTTTATATATCTCTAAGGATTTGTAAAATTTTAGATGTATATATGTCTAACAAATTTACGAAGCAAAAATGATTTATGTTCTTCATATATTTAAATATAACTAGTGCATTTACCCGGCGTTGTCCGGGTTAAACATATATACATCTAAAATTTTACAAATCTACAAATGAAAATCACTACGAACTGTTTAAGGATGACTAAAATTATGTTTGTATGGTATCCACAAATAAAAATCACTACGGACTGGACCAGCGTCAGAGGACTAATATCTTAATGGGTGCACTCAAATATAATAATATAAACCATATTTTACATAGTCGTAAATTAATAGATGTGCAGACAAAAGAAATTAACTTGATTTAGTAAATTAATAACACATATATAATAAAATAAACATACTATAAAAAAAAACATATTTTAGGTATCCGGACTCGCAGAAATCCATACACATTTCTAAATTAGTAAAATTATACAAATATTGTATTACTTAAATAAAAAAATTTCATCATGAAATAAAATATAACTGAATTTCATAATTAATGATTTTTGTTTGATCAGTAATTTGTTGGCAAAGTGAAAGTGTGCGGTAAAATATTTTTGTCTTATCAAAATAGAAGGAATGGGTTTAAGAGATGTCAGTTCAGTGCTAAGAACTTGACTTTGTAACTTCAAGAGACATTGTTCAAATCTCTCATGCAATGGTTGTAAAATGATCATTGATGCCACACTTATTAATAATAAAATTACAAATGATTTAAATTTTGTTATAATAGTGCAATTTTTTGTATAAAAATTATTTTACTTGTTGATATTTCCAAATACCTTAATATCCATTGATACTCGTCTAGCGGAATATTCACACGAATGTGAGAACAACATAAATATCAATTTTTTTATCAAATAGAGAGTTAACTACTATGCATACACGTGGGCATCCATTATTACCCATGGCAATAGTATAGTAATTAGTAACAACAACAAAAATAAAATAATTATAATTATTATAATAGAAAATATTATTAATAAAGTAACAATTCCATTGATTTAAAAAATAACAACACTTCCATTAAAAATAAATAATCTTAAAGTACAAAGAGAGAAAAAAATATTGACACAGTCCAAATAATAATACACACCTTATGATAATTGATTGAAAATTGATAAAATATTTATTTGACGTTCAAAATAGCTACAATAAATTTTTGTGAATATATACATCTAAAAAGAACAAACGAAAAACAAAATTGATAAATTTAGTTTGTTATGTTGTTGCTTTACAAATGAAAATGTTCAACCTCATTTTTTTTCTTCTTATATGCCATAAAGTGTAGTAAAATTAAATCAAAACATAATAAAGAAATAAATGAGTAACCTTCACTCTTTCTTCTCAATACAAAATTGAAATACGCATAAAAAATTATATTGAGAATGGAAATAGTCAAATAAAAAATGGAGTGATAAATAAAAGTTCAGCCTAAAAAATGAGTTTTTGCTAATCACTTATTCTTTCCAAAACAAACAACAAAACTTGACTCAACGTTGCTGTTGTGTAGAACAAACTTGATGGGGAAAATGAGAACATGGCATGCGATGATATTAAAAAAACAACTTATATCTTATTTTCTAGAAATCAGTTCCCAATTTGTAATCAATATACAACTGAGCTTTTGCATAATCATCCATTTATATAAGAATAAATCTATTAGCGCAATGTATATATTGTAAATTTTATTCACCAACTCTTTTAATGTCATATCTATATCTTTCTTTTTTTCGTGTGTGAATATGTTTTTAAGTTGCGTGAAAGAAGAAAGATGAATCAAAACTACATTTTGAATCCTAGTGTTATTTTCAATAATAACCATCAATGATATTTTTAAATGTCTCTAGTATTTTTAAAAGACAAATAATATACACAAATAATTTGATAACCAAACATCTATGTTATTTTGAAAATTCAAAAAACAATTTGAGTTCACTTGTTTGAATCTCATTCAATAACACTCATCTTCTTTTCTGTACCATGTCTTTCGTATTCTCTTTTAACATTAACCCAGATGACTAACCTGATATTTTTGTCAAACTTAAAGGATCAAAAGAGGTATTTGGTTGAATCACACTCGATCTATAGATTCTATTTTTAGAAATTGCAATGCATGATATCCCTCTATAGTGCAAAGCCTCTCTAACAAGGGTCATGTTTGTTTATATTAGAATTCTCCAAATAGCTAGGAAAACCTAAATATTTTTGAATTCTGTTTGTTGTAGGAATGTGTTTAGTTTGAGTAAGTCTCCTTTCATTCTCATCCACATTCTTGCTAAACCTAAGCTTTCATTAATTGTTTTGTTGTTTTGTTTATTTGTTTTTTGTTTCAAGGAATCATGAAGATCACTATTATGTTAAGAACATTAAGACTCACTTTCACTCTTTTGTCGCTAACAACAATGCTAGTAAGGACTCCCCTGCTCAATGAGGAACTACTATTGCTTTTCGAGAACAAAGTTATTGTCGAAAATGTATGCTTCTTAATTTCCTTGTATTTTGTCTCCTTTCTTGCTTTAATGTTTTTATTTTTTGTTTCTTGGAATTTGTTTCACTTAGAGTCATAACCTAGATTTTTGGCAAGTAAAACAAATGAACATTAATTCTCTCTGAAGAATGAAGACCTCAATGAGGTCTCTAGCAACAATTTATTAGCTGAGATTTGGTTTGGGTCAAATGTTTTCCCGCATTACCCTTCATAAAAAACCACCAACAAGACCAAAACCAAAACAATAAAAAGACGATGTTATCATATTTTCGGATAAAGGTTTAAACTTTATTTCTTCGCACCTAGAATCAATGAAAAAACTTTGATTTTTAACCTCAATAACATCATGAACTTTGCTACCATTGTTCCAGAAGAGAGAAAATTGATAACTAAATTGTAGTTCTCTTAAAAAAAAAATGAATTTGTAGGCATTTTAAGTACAATGTTATTGCATCGAAAACTTTCCTAACAATTTTATGTGTATATGTTAATTTAGTCGTACAATAAACAATATCTGATCTAATTTCCATTTTTTTAGGTGGTTAATAAGTTATACAATAATGATAAAACTCATCTTTTTGCCTATTGGATGATGAGCATTTAAAAAAAAAATATTTTGCATACAACTTATATCTAAAACTTGTTAGCATATAATTGTTTTTAGTATATACTTTGAAACTTGATTTGATGTTGAAAATTGGCACATTAATGCTTTCAAGGGAGGATGTTACAACTTATAGTGTCTAGGTTTTGCTCAAACTGACAAAACAACTATTCTTGATCAATCTTTCAATCAAACATCAACTATTAGTGGATCCATGGTCAATATTTCATTGGCTATTCTATGGTTTATTTTCTACTTTAAATAATTTTTCAGAAATAAAAAAGGCAGAGTTACGTTTGGCCTATATTTTTGTGTGTTACTTATGTTTGTGGTTCTCCTTTATTTCATGTGCATGTGTTGTTTTTGTTTGGCTCATGTTTGTGCGTGAAATGTTGTTTCCTATGTTTTTGACGAAAATAACAGTTTAATTGAGAGAAAATCGACGATTTCTTATGAAATTGCACTTGATAATTAATAGATTTTGATTGTGACTAGTTATGTGTGTGAAATATTAAATTAGATTTTACTTGTGATAAGTTATGTGTCTAAAATGTTAAATTAGATTTTGCTTGTGATTAGTTTTGTGTGAAGTTTCACTTCGTACAAGATAGTAGACATATAAAAATCCTAGTTTTATTTAATTGGTTTATGTTATATGTTTTTGGCGAAAATAAGAGTTAAATTGGGGAAAAATTGACGATTTCTTGTGAAATTGCACTTGACAATTGATAGCTTTTGCTTGTGATGAGTTATTAGTGTGAAATGTTGAATAGGATTTTGTTAGTGATTAGTTGTGTGTGAAATTTCACTTGGTACAATATAGTAGACTTATGGAAATCCTAGTTTTATTTAATTGGTTTATGTTATATCTTGATTTCGTGATTGATTCCTTGTGAAATCCTAGTTTTATTTGCTTATGATTTGAGAATTGTTGGAAGATGTATCAATCTTACTCATTGTTGATTTATTTAACTATTACTCCTTCTGTTCCTTTTTAAGTGTTTTTTAGGGTGAATTTTTCGTTCTTATTTAACTGTCTTTTTGGTATTTTAAGGGTACGATTTGTCAATTATATCCTTTGTCAATTACTCTTATCTTTTTCAATAAAACTAATTAACGCTATGTATTTGGAAAACTAAAAATTGTTTTTTAAAGCAAAGTTTATTTCTTTTTATCTTCAAATTTAAACAAAATTTTGTTACAAACAATGGTTATAAGAAGAGTTCAAATTCTATAAATAAGATGAGTAGCAATTGTTAAAAATTTCAAGTGTAAAGTAAAAAAACAAATTTAAGAGAAGAAAAATAAAAGACTCCATGAATATTCAAAAGGAAGAAAAAGTAGAAGACCCGTTGGAATTGCTGATGAGGGGTGAAGAGGAAGCAATAGTTGAACACTCATTTGACAAGATACAAGAACAAGAACAAGATGACAATGAAGAAGAAGTTTCATCAATATAAGTTTTATATTGACTTAAAATAATTAAAAAGATGTGCACAATATTTAGAAAATTGACAATTGTTTGTTACGAGAGAAAGATAACATATTAAATTTATTGGAAAGATAAAGTGTGCAAAAAAATAAGAATTTATTGACGGATTAAAATGAGGCTATAATAGGAAGAAAATGTGCAAAAATACACATCGCTATTTTTATGTTAATTTTCTAAAAAGACACTTAAAAAGGAATGGAAGGAGTATAGTTTATTGGACGGATGTGTCAGTTGCATTTGAATTTTGAAAGCAATTTTTTTTTTTAAAATTAAAAGCATTATATTGATTATGCATTGCGACCATTTTGATGTAGAGCGTGCACGATAAATTTGCAACATGGATGATGTTCTCTAGTGTGCATGCATAATCAATACAATAATAGTAACTTGAGGCATCTACTTATGAGAAGGTTGCTCTAATTGTTTTTAACTTGGGCACCAATCAACTAAAATCGGTTTTGTATGTTTATTTGTTCAAGGTTTAAATGCAGTTTTGGTAAAAAATTGATGGTCAAAAAGTCGGAATTATGTTTGTCTTGTGTTTGTGTGTGATTGATGTTGTATCTTGTGTTGTTTACATTTGTCTTATGTTTGTGGTTCTCTTTTGTTTCTTGTGCATGTGTTGTTTTTGTTTGGCTTCTGTTTGTGCGTGAAATGTTGTTTAACTTCCTGATATTTACAGTCACTTAAAAAGTAAGCAGATATTTTTTTTAGGAAACTTAAAAAGTAAGTAGTTGTTGTCAAAAGAATCACTAAAAGTTCAAATGTGAATTAATACATGTTGGTCGGAACCAAACCAAGTTCAGACAAGGCCGACCCAATGTAGTTTTAGGCCTAAAGCGAAATTTAAATAGAGGCCTTTTAAGTGCGTTTAGAGAGGACACAAAAAAATTAAGAAAAAAAATCCATATGTTCCCTTAATCGAAAAGAATTGTATATGATATGTGTCACACACTAATTAAATATGAGTATTTTGTCACCTAGAAATTTAACTTTGGTTTGTCATATGTGAGAGTATACCCTCTTTTGCTATAATCAACTCTGTTAGTGTGTGACCTTTTTAATATATATATGTATGTATGTATGTGTGTGCGCGCGCGCGTACGCGTGTGTGTTGAAAATAATATTTAATATAAACATTATTTACCAATTGTTAGAGATATTAAAATAACAAAATAATATTGAAATGATACAAATATAAATTAATTTTTTATTTTTACAAACTTTGATTACACACTACTTGTCTTAATATATATAGAATAACCGACATCAAATTAGATTGATATGAATCTGAAGGCAAAAAGGATTTAAGGTGCAAATAAGCGATAAAATAGCTAACATTGAAATCAAACATGCAACATGAATTATGACTCCTCATTTACATACCACTTAAGCTTCGAGTGAACATGTTAACAAAATTTGACGAACGAAAATATTTTCGAAGACAAAAATACGAGGCCTAGTACGAAGCCTAAAAAACTCAAGGTCGAAGTGGCAGTCCCCCTTAGACGGGCTCTGTTGGTAACCTGTGAGTGGTTTGTTGAAGAAGCCTTTCATGTGGCCGTTAGTGTTCTTAAACACAATTAAGCTAAGAAAATAAATAATGTGTGGTGACTTCTTTATTTTGTGAGTGACTCGGTGTTATTAGAAGCTTATGAAAGAGAAAGGAATCATGTGCCCAATTTTGAATAGATCGCTTTATTAGTAAAAAATAGATCGCTTCAACAAATTTTTACGTAACCCTATTACATATAATATAAATGGTAATAAGCAAATGAATATTCAAGTTACTAGTTAGAAGAAATTTGAAAAATAAGCAAATGAATATTCAACTTCAACAGCTTATTACTTAATAGTTTATTTCTTCAAAACAATCGTATGGATCTTTTTCATGGCCCGATCTAAATGAATATTCAAGTTACTAGTTAGAAGAAAACTCTTAACAAGTCCACCATTTCTTAAATTTTAGAGAGAAAGTGTGAGATGTGTGATATGCAAAGGTTTATGCAAAGGAAATGCAAGTGTGAGATGAAGTGAAATTGAAGGTGTGCCTGGTGGTCCTATAGCTACCTTCATTGTTAGCCACCCTCATGCTTTCAAAGCGATAGCATTTTCTTTCAAAAATGTCATTTTTGAACTTGTAAAGCAGGATTTTCTTAATGGTAGCATGGATTATGTTTCCAGCTTCATCCATCAAGACCATTTCACTCGAAAATGGCTAAGTGTTTATGTTAAAATCAGAAACCTGCCATAATCAAATAACCTTTGCTTTCAAGTTCCAAAAGGTTTTCTCAGTTGAGATTTCAGAAATTGGAGAAAACTCAGCAAGATTTGCCATTTTTTCTTGTTTCGAAATTGGTTTCTTGTTTGCAAATCTAAAATTTTAAGACCCCAAAATTAAAATAAGTTGAATGTTGAAAGTTAAACGAGGGAGAAAGAAAGCAGTGCAATGTTAACACTTTGCAATGCTGAGGCAATTTTTACAGACACACAATGCACCCTTTTCATACTAAAAACCTAGGGTTAGAGTAGAATTAAAAAACAATAAAATTTGGGATTGATTTTTGGGGAAAAATTGAAATCGGATTGGGTGAAAATAAAGCTGGATTTTTAATTTTAGCATAAACAATTGGGTCAAAGTTTGGGGTCTATAGACTATAGTTCAAAATGCTCAAATCAATTGGATTTCACTCCACCTAGCTAAGATATACTTAATTTGCCTCTATATTATCGAATTTGATACTTTTATTTTCAACATTTCACTCAAATCCAATTAGATTAATCTCTCTAATGGTTCAATTGTGATTTTCGTAGTTTTCTTTTTGCTTGACCTTTTTCTTTCATTTTAGACTGAACATAATGGAACTGACCATGTAGTTACATGTACGCCCACCATTTTATTTGAGTTATATTTCTAAAAAGTAGAACCTACATTGATTTAATCCAATTAAAGAGTGAATATTAGACAAAATGTTTAAAGGAGATTGTTGCTAACACATTAAACTTTAGTGGTCAAAGGCAAAGAATATGCATAATGCTCAAATTAATTAGACTTCACTTCATCTTGATTGTATACACTTAATTTGTGTTTATATTGTCCGATACTTCTGACTAGAAAGATGCCACACATGCATGAAACAACAAAAGTAGTGCTTGAAGGGGTTGTGTGGCAGGTCGATGGGAGAAACAAATAATGTTTGCATGTTGGGAAACATAATGGGACCCTACACAACCCATAGTTTGTATTTCACCACTCCCTTGTTGAAGGGTCAACCTCAATGTCTATCTTGTAGCCCATAATTCTCCAACACATCTCATCATTTCTCATATGGATGTACTAACGAAAAATCGAACCTCTCTTATATGTTTGTCTGTAAATTTGAATTATCAAAACTTACATTGCATGCTAGATGCCATTGTTTTTTTTCTTTCTAGATGCACATGTATTAGAAGTACATTCATGCTTATACCCTTTTACTCTGTTCATTAGTGGATCATCGAGGGGTCAAAAACAAAAACTTACTACCACTTGAGTTTTATGCCATTGTAGCAACTGAGCTGGTAAAAATACGTTTTTCTTTATGTCAAAAGTAGTCTTTTGAAATCTTATTTTTCATTTTATTTAGGGTTGGTAAATTGTTTGCTATTTAAGTTCATGTGTAGCACATAATACATAGATCAGCTAAAGTCATTATTTGTTGTTGGGAAAGCAACCAAAAAAAATCTCCACACAAAAAGCTTTAATAAACAAAAAAATTACTCAAAATAAAAAGGATAAAATTGCAAATCATCTCATACTCTCACACAATTGCAAATTTTACAAGGATAAAAGTGCAAATCCACATAAATATTACAAAGCCTCTCAAGTTCAATTTTTGCACAGATTGCGAACTCTTTTAAGACACACAACTACCCAAGGTCCAAGACTCCAAAAAGATTAGAGTTGATATGGTGAAGAAAATTCAATATACCTCTTCATATTAATAATAACTATCTACCTTTTTTTTCTTTTAAGTACTCGACGTGAAACTATAATGTGTATCCACTTTGGCACAATATTATTTTGGGTGTAGCTATAAACACAAGCAAACAAACAATTAGCTTGGCAAAAATACATGTGATAAAGACAAAGGGGATAAGATGATAGACTTTTCTTCAATTCTGTGAAAAGATGAGAAATGGGATAAGATGATGATGTTTTTATATTGAAGTTAGAAAGTGCAGCAAATTGGATCCACACAAATTGATTACAACCAAAAAAGTGAAATTAAAAGGAGGGAATTTAGTTTTAACTTCAGTGGTAATCTTCATATAATGATTTGTGGATACTTAGTTAAGCATTATTAATCACTTTTTATCAGTACATAATCATAATTATGCTACTGAAAATTTTATACCGAGAGTATCAAATCAATGTCCACATAAAGACAACTGAAAAATGCAAGCCACATAGGTTAAATATGAGAAACAATTAACTACTGAAAAAACTTTAAATTATACAAGACAAGAATTTTACAAAGATTTATGCCAAACCGTTTTAGTTGGTTCTAATCAAATACATGTCTCTCTACCAATGATGTTGCTAAAACATTTTCATTAGCTCTAAGCTTCTAACAAGTTTCACTTGCTAGGCACACATTAGCTAGGTAGGTTGGTACAAAGGATTAAACAATAATTTTACACAGTAAATATGTATAGCTATATGCACTACTTGGTGTACAACGTTAAACTCTAGGGTAACGAATTTGATTTGATAATGATAAAAAATATGTACATATGTATATAAGTATATAGTTTGGTTTGAGTCCCACCCACCCTCAATATATTCTCAAATGCTATTTTTGTCCTTGCAATAATAATAATATTGTGAAACAGGTAAAGCCCATGAAGGCAACACTGAGATACTTAGCAGGAATTGCAGGACCTAGTGGTTTTGGCTCAAACTCAACAGCAGAACAAGTTACTCAAAATTGCTCTTCTTTCCTTCCTTCCGGTCTAACCGCTCTAATCACCGGTAAGTCTCATATCGTTCCTCTTGACCTTGAGAATTCAGTCTCCGCAATTGCGCACGAATATACATCTGTTCACCAAAAAAAATCTCACCTACACACACACACACTTTTTCTTGACCAAGTTGGTTATGTATGGTTTATACTATAATCTACTAATCTTTCAAATTACTTTGTTTTTGCGAGTCATTCTTTCTCATAAAGGACGTGAGAGTGAGCAAGCATGGCTGTGCTAAATTGTAGTACTTGGTTAATTTGAAGATTCTTGTATGCATATTTTTTTCTGTAGTACTTGTATGAGTATTTCTATATTCTTTTTGGAAATGAGCATATTGCTATTTCTACTTGTCAAGTATCCATTTTCTTTTGTTTGTTTAGTTTAATCTTCATCCTATCTATGCTAATTAAATTTTATACAATAATTAATTTACTTGTTAAGCTTTCACTTGGAAAAATTCCATGGTTCTTTCTTACTTATTGAATTGCAGTGTTTTGTTAAACTTCTGTCTCTACCAAAAAACTTGAGTATTGTATATTTTTTTTAAGTATTTTTTTTTAATCATTCATGGACCAACTATTTTAATCAATTAATGAAGTTGTTATCGTTGTTGATTTTTAACTTGGAAGGTGGAACTTCTGGTATTGGAGCTGAAACAGCTAGAGTGTTAGCAAAGAGAGGAGTGAGAATTGTGATTGGTGCAAGGGACTTGAAGAAGGCAATGAAAGTGAGAGACAATATACAAAAAGAGAGTCCAAATGCTGAGGTTATTCTGTTGGAGATTGATCTTAGCTCTTTTTGTTCTGTACAAAGATTTTGTTCTGATTTTTTAGCTTTAGATCTTCCACTTAATATTCTAATGTAAGTTTTGTCATCATATTGTTCCACTTTTTCATTTTATAATATAATTAGCATAGTGAAAGAAAATGGGAAAAAGTAATCATATTTTATGATATGTACACTAATGGTTAGAATAAATAAATTTTACAGAAACAATGCTGGTATATTCTCTCAAGTTTTGGAGTTCTCTGCAGAGAAAATTGAGATGACATTTGCCACAAATTACTTAGGTACATTTCTAATTCTTAATTCTTAATGCATATTTGGTATCATAGTGGTACATAATGAAAGTGTTGATGTTTTATTGAATTGCAGGACATTTTTTGCTAACAGAAATGTTATTGGACAAAATGATAGAAACGTCCAAGAAGACAGATATTCAAGGAAGAATAATAAACGTTTCTTCTGTCATACATAGCTGGGTGAAGAGACATGGTTTTTGTTTCAAAGAGATACTCAATGGAAAAAAGTACAGGTACTTTCTTCTCTCTAAAAGCATGAACAATTTCAATTACATTAAATTTAAATACTCATGATGGTTTTTGCAGCTATAATGGAACACGTGCTTATGCTCAATCAAAATTGGCCAATATTTTGCATGCCAAAGAAATAGCTAGACAACTCAAGGTTAGATTAATTAAAAAAAAACTAAAATCTTTATTGTCTCATATGTGAATATATATAATCATCACATTGTTACAAGAAAGTGGAAACAAAACTTTCTATGCATGTTGGTCCCACTAAAGTATTCATATATAATTAATTCTAGGCAAGGAAAGCAAGAGTAACTATCAATGCAGTTCATCCAGGTATTGTAAAGACAGGAATTATTAAATCTCACAAGGGGTTAATAACAGGTAATTAAGCATATAAAAAGTTACATTAGTTTGATAATTTGAATCTAAATTTCATTTCATGATCAATAGTTGAATGTTGAATATGTCATTTGAAAATTCCATGCAGATTCCTTATTTTTCATAGCATCAAAGTTACTCAAATCGACATCACAGGTTGGTAAACATCATTCTGTTAAATTTTGTTAAGCATAGGGTACCAAACCCTGCAAAGTTGCAATGACTTTGATTGATGGATTGATGTAAACATAAATGGGGAACAGCCTCAAGCAACTATATAGACAGAGTCGAGTACAATTACATTGTTGTGGACTATGTAATATCAATAGTAGTAGTAGTAATATTATATGCAGGGGTCAGGGTTCGAACCTCGGACACCCCCATTTATTCACCTTATAAGGTGAATTCTAGCCAATAAGCTACCTGACCAAAAAAAATAAAATATATAATTATATAATATATCTCACAATTTTATGTGGTGGTCCCCAGGGTGCAGCAACTACATGTTACGTGGCTTTGAGTCCAAAAACAGAAGGGGTGAGTGGGAAATACTTTACAGATTGTAATGAGAGTAAGTGTTCTCGCTTAGCAAATGATGAATCAAAAGCTCAAAAGTTATGGAACAATACTCATTCCTTGATTCACAAACGACTCCACCAAGCAACAATATGAAGTTTTTCTTCTCCCCTTAATTTTCTAGACTTAATAGTCTATAATGTATATTGGATTATTCAAGGGACATTACCATTACCAAGGCTGGACTTTGGGGAGTGCAAGAAGTGCTACCAAACCGAGCCTCTAAAAACTATGGGCCTCAAAAAAAATTATAATACCCACCCCCACTTAAATTAAAAAATTATGTGTTACTTTTTTTTAGTACACGTATGAGTTTTTTCTAGACTGGACATAAATTTGATGCTATTAAACCACCATCAATTTGAATAATCACTTGATCAGTCAATTTAAAAAACTATTTCATTGAAAGAATCACAACAATTATTTCTTTTTCGCATAAACCATTCGTTTTCCCTTTTCCTACGACGTAGGAGTGACATTCCAAACGACACCATTAGGTAAATTTCACCTCTCTTTCACTTAATTTTCTTTTGTTTTGTTTCGTGTTTAAAAGTTCTTCTGATTCTGATTTTTTAATGAAGTTTAACTACACAAAAAGAATTGCGTTTTGATTTTACTGGAGCCTATTTTAAAAATAGAACCAAGCCTCTTATTTCATAGAAACGGTACTGGACATTACTGTTATAGTAACCCCCTCGCTCTGTGTAGTTGGCCAATTTGATTTGTTGTACAAATAAGAGATCATCGTATAAAAATTAAAGCATATAACCATCATAATAAAGCAAATGAGAGCCAATGCTATATTCATTGTAATCAATTACTATTACTAGTAGTATCCAAGTCGCAATAACAGACATGTTACATGTACATATGGTAGCATATACTAAATGACCTATCAACATCAATATGGCAGATTGGAAAAAGCCATTGCACGGGTACACATATCATCAAATTCTTTTTTATTGGTATTTTCAAACTCATGCTGCAGATTATAAGTCACCTGTAAGAAGTTTATCGAAATTTCATGTCTCAAAATAATAATCGTTTAAGGTTTGTGCACGATTTTTAAGGAAATAATTAATTATATTGATTTCAATGATAAAATTAGTATAATTTTCTAAACTATACTTATTAATTGTAGTTAGTGGAGTAGTTAACTTGGATGAAAATCAATAAATAAGGATATAATAGTAAAAAAAAATAATGGATTGATATTTTAAAGTGACAACTATTTTGAGACAAAGAAAAAATACTAAAGAAACAATAATTTTGAGACGGATGGAGTAAATAGGACTGGAGAGAGTAGTAGGTTTGTATTAGATTCAATAATATTTTAACTTATAAAAAGTCAAATTCATCACTTTCTTATGCAATATCTCTATTTTTATTCTCTTAACCAATATCTTAATACACTATTTAGCATTCCGAAAAAATCAAGACATTTTTCTTCGTATTTTTAATCTATTGGCTCATCTATATCAAAAAAAATCTATTGGTTAATTTGTTTTCTATCACTTGTTATAATAAACAATTGACCTTTTAGATTCATTGAGTAATTGATGTACTCGGTCTAGAACATAAACTAGATACATCAATTACTCAACAAATCTAAAAATATAACTGTTTCTTATAAATAGGACCGGAGAGAGTACTTAAGAAGTTTATGGACGGTAAAAAGGGGGTGCAAATAGTAGTAACATTTAGTGAACTTAATAGTGATTTAAGTCCAGTGACAAATGAGGCCCAATACCTCCTGAACATTCTGAAATCTCTCGCTCGCTCTCTTTCTTTTTCGTAGCAGAGAAACTTGAGATGAAGCAAGGTTTATGAATGGTGAATTTTTGTGAGAGTGAGTAATATCAATACTAATAATACTAATGGGTATCATCATCAACAACAACAACAACATCAAAATAAATGGAGAAATTGAGAAGGTGGATGGGAAGGAATTGAGTTACAGTGAATTTGTTGAAAGATATATGGACAAGAACAAACCAGTGGTGTTAACTGGATTAATGGATCATCATTGGAGAGCTTACACTGATTGGGTTACTCCTAATGGAAAACCCAATCTTCAATTTCTCTTGAATCATTTTGGTTCCTCTAAAGTTCAGGTATTAAAATTTCTACTTCTAAATTGATAAAAAAATAATAATCAATATTTAAGGTCTAAAGATATTTAATTAGAGCTGGAGAATGATGCAAGTTGGAATCTTTTGAATCATTATAATTGATTAGGAAAAAGGGTGGGCTTTTGAACATTTGGTTGTTTTGGGTAGAATTTTTTGGTGGTTATTTATGGGTGATTGTATTTATACTATGTAAGTTTGAGATTCCTTTAAGCTGTTTGAAAATGGAAAAATATGAGTGCTTATTTACATGGTGATTGATATTTTTTGTAATGGAAAGGTTGCAGATTGTGATACTAGAGATTTCACTGACCAAAAGAGAGAGGAGATGTTGGTCTCTGATTTCGTAGGACGTTGCCTTGAAGTTGAGGGTTCTGCAGTTCAGTGCAGTAATGAAAATGGTGAAAGTAATGGTGACTCTGTGTCTGCACCGTATTTGAAGGATTGGCATTTTGTCAAGGTATGGTGTTTAGCTTTTCATCATTGTTTTGCTGTAGATTTGTAGTGTCTGTTCTATGTTTCTCAAGTATAGTTCTAAACTTACTACCAAAGTTGTGGTTTTATGTTGTCTACTTTTTAATGATGTCATCGTTCATATTATCAAGCTTGATGATGCATGAACTTAAAACGCAGGGGTGATATGCATTTGGATTACAAAATTCATTTATTTTTCCCAATTGCCATTCACTTTTGGTTCTTTTTCATAGCTATTGTGCAAATGAATTTGCATTGATACTGTTGATTTGCTTGAATTCCAATTATGTATAGAATTTTCGGGCATTCGTTTTTCTGTTTGTTAGTAAGCTAGCTCCCCGTGTTATCAATCATTGAACTTGTGGAATCTTTAGTCAAACACACACGTTAGCAAGTTCAGATGGAATTTAATAATTCACCACAAAGTTTGTCCTTTTCAACATAGAGAATCCTCTTGTTGCATCAGAGCTATGGTATGTTATATTATTGTCTGTACAAATGATGATTTACTAAGTAATTTCTTTTTTCTAACTATTGCAGGAGTATCCAGAATATGTAGCATACATAACTCCAACTTTCTTTTGTGATGATTGGCTTAACTTGTATCTTGACAACTTCAGAATGAATACTCATTCCGGCAGTGACCAGCAAAATAAGGAAATATGTTGCTCTGACTATCGTTTTGTTTACATGGGAGTTAAAGGTTTGATTTTAGTTGTAGTGAAATCTTCAAGTGGCAATGAATTTCAAATGATTCTGCACTTTTCTTTACAAAGACATGAACAACACAATTGTAACTTCTTACTTTCACTTCTTCTGGCAGGATCTTGGACTCCTCTACATGCTGATGTTTTCAGGTCGTACAGCTGGTCAGCAAATGTCTGTGGAAAGAAGAGATGGTTTTTTCTAGATCCTTCCCAATGCCATCTCGTGTTTGACAGGCATGAATGCATTTTCCTAATTGAAATTAATGACTTTTTAAAAATAAAAAATTGATGTTGGGCACTGTGGTACAAAAAGATAGATTGGATTATCAATACATATTTGTTGTTCAAATTACTTATGTACTCTGCATTACTATAGTATTGACGTCCACCGTACTCTGCATTGCTATAGTTTTGACGTCCACCGTACTCTGCATTACTATAGTATTGATGTCCCCCATTTTCTTTCTTTGTTTTGGGCTTATCTCTCCAAATTTTTGTGTGTTTATCAGAGGTAAAGGGTGAGGATGGAAGTGCTTTGATGTATTGTCTTTTTGCTTTTTGCAGAGCTAATTTTCTATAATCTTTGATTCAGGAATGCGAAAAGCTGTGTATATAATATTATTGATGAAGTATCCGACTCAAAATACCCTGGTTTTGAAAAGGTAAAAGTATAGCTTCCATCTTCTGATAATTTTATTGATTCCAATAACATTTCCTGCTCTACCCTTCAGTGAATTTGTAACTTATGCAGGCTATCTGGTTAGAATGCACACAAGAAGCAGGGGAAATCATATTTGTTCCCAGCGGATGGTATCATCAAGTTCATAATTTGGTAAGTTCTGGTTCCAATATTGATCACCGTTATATTTATGCTTTATTTTGAAAGGCTTTCCTACAGTCCCTTTATAGAAGGAGTATTTTGATGTTCCAAATATAATAATGATTGTGCCAAGTAATTTGATATGATTTGATTATTTGACTGTATCTCTTTTTTCTTTCAGGAGGATACAATATCTATAAACCACAATTGGTTCAATGCCTATAACCTTTCTTGGGTGGTAAATTGAGCAATGCGATCAAGTACATATTTGTGATTCAGTTAGACTCAAGGACAAATATAACTGTACTAAGTGTATCACATAACTTTTCATGCTATGACAGTGGAATTTACTTTTGAACGACTACAATGAGGCCAAGGAATACATTGAAGACATCAAGGATATATGTGATGATTTTGAAGGTCTCTGCCAGCGCAACCTTGCTGCTAACACAGGTGCAGTACCATGTATTATGAAATTTTGATATGCTGTTGCGGCAAACTAACTTGGCTATCTTAAAGATCTAAATCGGCAATAACATAATGACTGGTCATCTTATATTCATTATTTAAGGTTTTTGAGATGATCAACTATGTATAGAGGGTCACGGATTTTTTTTTAATATCGATGTCACTAGTTTGTATAATTTCAGTTACGTTTTTTAGGTATTAATGCCTACTAGAGCAATTGACCTAACCACATAAAACAACTTTTGTAGCAAGTTTAATAGAAACTACATTTTCTTGACATACTATATCAGATTGAAGATGCTTTGACTGATTACATAAGGTGAACTAACTTTAGTCTTAAAACAGGGATGAATTTTTTTGACTTCTTTACTTTCACTTCATACTTCGCATTGGCCAACTTGGTGCTGCTTTGCTACATATATGGAAGAGATGGAAGTACCACTGGAAGTTTGTCAAGAGTAGCTCAGCATTTATCTTTAAATATTGGCTCTATTAGGAAGGTTGCATCAGATATGAAACACATGCATGCTCTAGAAGGGACTCATGATTGCATCGTGGATATGATAAAAACATTTGAAGATCCTAGGTTTTCCAAATTCTGCATGCAGGTGGGAATAACATATTTAATGATACATGAGCAATCCAATTTGTCCTCTGATTTTGAGAGTGCTTCATTGGTTGATTTGGTGGACCTCGGTGTTTTGAAAGCGTGCACTTCTTCTCAGATTTACACACCTGAAGACCTCATCAAATTTATAGACAATACCATCGCAGAACTGGGAGACCTTAACATGGAGTCATCTGTATTGCACGTTACTTGAATGTTCTATTGAAATTCATATTTGACTACTGATTCTGACTGCACTTGAAGTTGGGACTAGCTACCGCAGCTCACAAATTTTAATTCTCGCCACCTGATCTTATGAGACAGGAATGTTACCTTACCAGTTACCACCCATTTCGCGCATGTCATTGCCTATGTAAGCTCTCTTCATCACCCCGTCTTTAATTGACCTCTCCTACTTATCCTTAACAACATATCTCTATGCTACCAATTCTAAATTTATACTTCTCTTTAATGAGTTCCTTGCTTTCCTCTGGCACATCTGGCTGTTCAGAAAACCTCTTTGATTTCAACTTTTCAATTTTGTGCATGTTCCAGTTGTTGGGCCTTCATTTTCTTTGTGCCCACAAAAGAATGACTTTTGTATGACCATATTTTTTCAACAGCATATAACAACTTTAAGTGCATAAGTGAGAGGGGTTTGGTTGGCGTATAAAGGATTGGTGACAGTCTTGGTCAATTTTCCTTTTGCAACAAATGAGTCTGAATGGTAATTTTGTGAAAGGCTGAATGTGGTCCACTGAGTTTCTCATCCCAAGACTTCATTGAGGCCTTTTTGATGCTACTGTGCACTTGATAGTTGAGTGGTTGGATACCTTGTATGTTGTTATGTAATTTACCTACATAATGTTGTATTGTTTATCAATTATTGGTCAAAGCTCATTAAATTATTGTTTTAGATCAGGAGGGATACATATTGCTTCAAGATCATACCCTCTGATGATCTTATCAACCATCTGGTCTGTATAAAAGAGAAAGAAAAAAAAGAATGAAAATGATCTGTTATGCATGTTTGATTTAAAAAATAAATAATTCTTTTAATTTTTGTTAATAATTACAAAACGTGATATGCACAATTGAAGACCTACAAAGTAAAAATTGTGTCCAAGACTACACTAGCAGTGTTTTTCTTTGGAACTGCGCTGTTTTTCTTGTAGAAAAGGAAGAAAGCACTCAAAATAGCTTTTGCTTGCTATTGCTGCAACTGTTTACATCTCAGAAGAAAGTGTTCAAGTGTTCCCCTCTCACTTCATAAGCTCAATCATATGATTAGCCTTTCCATTTTTACCTCAATTTAGACCATCATCTTTGGGATTACTGTCTGGTCCTTTGTGTTGCACATGGCAGGCACATACCAAGTCCAAGTGTCCATAATAGATTAACGAATGAGGAAAAACATGAGTTTGTTTCCCTCTTTTTTTTGTCTGGTTTGGGAATTCGATATGACCAAACAATAGAGTAAATGATGCAGTCAAGACAATGATTCTTCGACTTTCTAAAATATTTTCATCTTGAGAAGAGAACGATACTTTATCTTTTTGTTGGGTCTTTGAGGAACAGTACGTATATTGTTACATTATTATATTCATATAGCATATTCAAAATAAGTGTTGTTGTATAAATTTATTTTCACCATTAGATCAATATGCATAAACTTATTTTCACGATTGGATCAATAAATCTCACAATTAGATCAAGTGAAATATGATGAAACTTATCGATATAATGTTAAAAAAACAAACTTGTGCTTGTTGCAACATTATTTTACTAGTGAACCATAGACCGCTATTCTTATTTTCATATATCATTTTGTTGAATGAATTTCTTACTTTCTTCTTATTCATCTGGCCGTTCAGAAACCAATACGTCTTTTGATTTCGACCTTTCAATTTTGTGTATGTCCTAGCTGTTAGTCTTTCATTTTCTCAATGCCCACAAAATGAACTACTTTTGTCTGAGTAATTTTTTTTAGAAGCAATATCATATATCAACTTCAAGTGCATGGTCAATTCTCCTTTTGCAACAACTGGTCTGAATGGTAGTTATGTGAATGTGGTCCACTGAGTTTGTATTTCAAGACTTCATTGGAGCCAGTTTTTTTTATGGAACTGCACCATTTTTCTTGTAAAAAAGGAAGAAAGTGATCAGAGTAGCTTTTGCTTGCTACTGCTGCATTTGTTTATATCTCATAAGGAAGTGTTCTCTCTCACTTTATAAACCCAATCATATCATATGATTAGCCTTTCATTTTTTACCTTAATGTAACACATCATAAATCCCCTGCTTAGATGATCATCTTTGGGATATTTTTCTGGTCGTTTGTGTTGCAACATGGTATTGGTAGGCATATTCCAAGTGTCAATTCTAGGTTAATGAATGAGAAAAAAAACATGAGTCTGTTTCTTTCTTTTTTTGTCTGGTTTGGGAATTGGTGATGACCATAGAATAGAGTAAATGATGTAGGTAGTCAAGACAATGACTCTTTTACTTTCTAAAATACTTTCGTCTTATGAAGAGAATGTTATTTTACTCTTTTTGTTGTGTGTCTTTGAGGAACAGTGTATTGTTACATTACCATTTTCCTCTCGGTGCCAAATTTATAAGTCCTTTTACTGACAAATTAAAATACTCTATTTTAATTTTATGGGGTTGCAGGAAAATATTCTAGATTTGTTTATAGCATACTTGTTTTATGTTGCGGATTTAGATTGCATGCAATCACAATCTCACATATTAATGCCGTTAGTATATTGGTGATTGTTGTATCGAGATCAAACAGTACAAAAGACTATTTTAAAAAAACTAAAACAATGAGCTTAAAATTTGGATTGTCTGCTCGATCCACCAACCATTGACAAGATGACTACTTGAATACGTGAGATTGTAAATGCATGCAATCCAGGTGTGTTGTTGTTCCACACAGGTAAAGCAGAGATGGTGAAACTTGATATGTGTTGGCAGCAAAATATGTGGCTAGTTTTAAAGAATGTATGTTTGAAATTATGGTAGGTTTGACAAAATTGCAGTGGCGTTGTGGTTTTGTTGAAACTCTAAAATGTTGTTTTTACAAAATTATGACAACTCACCATAATTTTTGACAAACACCGTGAATTCAAACATACACCGAGTTCATTAGTCAAAGTCAACTTCATCTCTCACAATGTTTAAGGTCTCAACGAATTTTAGTAGTGAAATAAATGGGAAGAAACACAATAGCCACCCTAGATATACATGCAATGTTCCACAAATCAAGTGTTAACTCGCCGAGTTTGTCGAGTTTATGTTTTTAGGTACCAAAATCGTGTCAACTTGGAGGTAAACTCGATTTATGCTAATATCGGAATGTTTGACGAGTTTAACTCGAGTTAACATGGTCAAACTCGGTAAACTCGACCGAGTTTACCGAGTTTAAGTCTAAAACAATTTAGGGAAAATTGGGCCATTTTTTTGGCACATTTTATTTCAAAGTCCAATTCCTTTTCTTCAAGCCTAAAGACTTAATAGTTGCCTTTACGTAACACGCTGTCTAGCTTTTTGAAATGAAACACGTTTCTTTTTCTTTCTTCTATGAGTTCTTGAACCATGGATAGAGGAGCACATACCAGTTAGGGTTACGGTGGTGGAAGAAAAACTATTCCAATTCCGAGAAGAATTTGATGAAGTTGGAGATGAAGACATAGATGAAAATTATGTTATAGAACTTTAGAAGGATATTGATCTTTTGAAGAAATTAACTAGTTTATTTTTTGGATAGTTTTATTAACAACTTTAGGAACTTGTGAAACTTGCCTTTTCGGATGGTTAAGACTTAAGAGACTTATCCCCGTGAGCTTAGCTCAATTGGTAGGGATATCGCATTTTATATGCAGGGGCTGGGGTTCGAACCCCGGATACTCCACTTCTCCACAATTAAATTGTGTGAGCTCTAGCCACTAGGCTACTTGACCAAAAAAAAAAAAGACTTATGATTTTGCAAGTTTATTTTGTATTTTGATGTTTAGTTGAACATAATATTTTATTATGGTGGTTGAAAACCTTTATAATTTAGTCATATTTTGCACTATTGAACTATTTACAATATTATATTAGTTTACATATGTCATGTAAATAATAAATTTTATTTAATTTTAATTTTAGGTAAACTCGTACGAGTTCTCGAGTCAAGTTTACCTAGGCAAAATGAGTTGAGGTAAACTCTCGAGTTGTAAAACTTGTATACATGTGCATGACCCCAAAAGTGAAAATAAAAATCTATATGGCAAAAATACATATAATTATTATATATATGACCAAAACAAAAATAAAACCCCTAAAGTGAAAAAGGAAAGTGGGACAAAAAAGACATGTGTAACAAGGAAGCCTATAAAATAATTAAATTGGTGCCATTTATCTTCATGGGCATTTCACATTCCTTCCAGGACCTCCATAATAAAAATAAGTTCCCCAAACATTGTTATTACCCTGCTTAATGTTATAGCAATTGGAATGGTCAGCCAAATGTTGAATATTAGCAAGAGGAAGCAAGTTATTGTCCCAATCAATGACTTGTAAGTTTCTAAAATAAGCTGCTTTTTTAAATCCTTCTTCTGCAAAATGACCACTTCCCATTTGAGTGTCGGTGTGGTAACCCTTAGAACGAGCATTCACAATCTCTCCACCAAATTGTACCATGCTTGCGTGACTCCTTAAGTGACTAAACATGTTTGCTGGCCAGTATCCAACTAATAATCCTCCGTACTCTAACCACCAGTGTCCATGCTTTGGATCCTGTTCACAATGATTTTTCAGCATACTTTGCATTGTACTAATGTATAAGCATGCATATATGCTTCACTAGTATTCAACTTGGTCATTGAGTGGACCACTAGAGACACATTGACCAAAAGACATTTTAGGAAAATCCACACCAACAACCACTACAAAAGTAGTAAGATTAATCATGGCAAGTACACTTGTGGTTAATTGTCTTAAAATAGTAATTGTTATGCTTATGCAGTTACAATGTAATATTGTGCACATAATTTGATGGGTGGCCCAAATTGATTGGCTCTGATACCATATTAAATTTTTATATTTGGCATAATTTATCATTATGAAATCGATTTGTAAGATGAATGGGTCTATAAATTATTTTGAGACCTTATCTCATTTCAATGTGCCACTTGAGTTTTTTCCATTAAGTATCTAATTAAATCATACTATATTGGTCATGTAAGTACAACTCATATGATAAAAGATTGTAGGTGCATTTGATATACTAGGGTGCAAGTTTGTAAACTCATAATTCCCCACTTCTTATTTAGTATGTGAGTTTCACCCCTAGAATCTTTGAGAAAAGAAAATTAACACTATAGTGTTACATTGTTATGTTAGATTTCCTAAAACATCTTATACAAATTAAATATTTATATTGTGAGTCATGATTGGAAATATGTGTTAAAAAGGCTTCACAATAAATTAAATTGTGACTCTGAACTGCTTGTTCAACATTCTTTAGTATTATTATTGGATGAAATTAGAAATTAGAAAAATAAACATCATGGTTATTGGTGAAGTTCAGCTTTTGAGTATGAAGAAGCCATATACAGTAAGACCAGAATAAAAGTTAAGCGTGAACCACTGCTTTAAAAAAGAAACATAAAGGACAAAAATAAAGTAAACTCCACTAAGGTCCCCCACCAAAAAATTCAACAAAGGCATCAAAAAATGAAGCAAAAATATTAATATAACATAAAAAGGTAAAATAAGAAATAATGCAATAGCTATTTAATTAAATTCAATGTTGTAGTTAATAATCATAATTTGATCTGTCAAAAGAATTTTGCTTTGAAGTTGAAAGGCTTTAAAAAGTTCAAATTATAAACCATTATATAAACCTTGTGGCTTAAGTAAAGAGAAGAGTTGATTGCATTTTTTTCTCCTTGATTGTTGTTGAATTGAATAAAGTATTAATACTCACCTTCCAAATCATTATGCCAATATCAAATTGTCCACTGTTATAAGCTGATGTAGGGGAGATTGTTGCCCCTATTGCTATCTTGTTGTTAGTTTGGATAAAGCCTGAACACAATAAGTTGTAGCATCCAGTTGTTTGATATGCATCTGTCTGTTAAATATAACACATGTTTTTGAAAATTAATGCACAAGAAAAGAGGTTGAAATAAGGAAAAAGATGCATAAGTTATCACTATTACTATATTATACTCACAGTCCAATAAGTGAAGAACCTTGGATAGTTGTCACCATACAGTTCTGGACTTACCTGAAGAAAGATATAGCATACAATGAGAATGAAACAATGCATTCCTACTGACATTGAACACTAGTGAGACTGATTTCACTTTTTTCTTTAAGCTATTCAGGATAGCTTAATAAAACAGCTTATAGGTTATTTGAAAACCTTTATTTTATTTTTTGATATAGAAATAGCTTATACATAAGACTTATATGATAAGCGCTTAAGTTTGATTAAGTTGTTTATCGAATGAACAATTGATTATCAAATGAAACATTAAGTGAAATATTTGCATACTAATGATAATTTAAGGAAGGGAAAAAATATGTGGACATGCCTGCCAACCAGCTTCTAGGGTATTCAGATCATTACCAAAGGAGCCAGCAATAACCCATATCTGTGACAAGCTAAATTCATATCCATCTGTTACATGAGGTGCCCACACATTTATGTTTGCCTTGGCTCCGAAGTATTGATTTCCATTTACAAAAAGAATTGCATGCTGCAATAAGATTAATAAGATGCATTTAAGGTTGTTAATAGACAGATATGTTGCAATAAACATAGCCCTTTTTTTAGTTATTGCTAGAAAAGTTATATATGTTTGGCATCTGATAACCAATGTAGGTACAAGAAGATCCTTCTCGTGTAATTCATGATTTTGATATTACTTTTCTGAACAAACAAGAGACAAACAAACACAAGTGGTGATGTCCCTTCACTGTCTGTTAAGGTAGTGTTGTTCTTTTCTTTCTGGCAAAGAAAATGTGGGGAATGAAAGAAAGCCTATTGTTGAAAGAAAAATTAGAGGCAAAGATTTTCCTCATAAATGAATGCACAATTTGGATTGTTAATGCAACTAAAAAACACAATTAATCATATATTTGAATTGCGTTAACCATCCAAATTGTTGTTGAAACTTACGGTCAAATTTGTGTGTAAAAATATCATTGAGGTTACTATTTTCTAAATATCTTAAACTTTGATATTGAATTTTAAGGCACTGACCTCATGATCACTACTAGTTGAATCCCTTCGTACAGGTTTTGGTTTCCTTCCAAATCTTTTGATAGAACTTGCTCTTAGAATATCCTCTTCTGTTGTTCTTCTGATTGGAATAGTTCCTTCTGGACATTCTTCACCAGAATCAGTCCACAACTGAAACCTCTCACTAACCTTTTCTCCATTGTTGTTGTATCCCTTTGGCCTTTCTGGTGAATCCTGTAAACCTTAACCCTCTTACTTTCTGTCTCTCAAATAAACTAAAAAAAATCTCAATGCCTAATTTATAAACCTCATTGTTCTTAACTAGTTTAAATTAATGCAGAGGCATTTTGCTGGCTTGAGTAGTTATTGAAATTATTACCAATGGTTTATGCCCTTTAAGCTTAGGATGATCAAAAGCTGGTTGTTGATGAGATAAAACACAATCTATCAAATCACCATCTGGACTCTGCAACAAAATAACAAAAGATAAAATAAAGTTAAACTATGTTTGTATAAGCTATAAAATGATCACTGAGAGCTTATAAATATATCATAAATTGTTTCCATGACCTTCTCAAACAGTCTCACAAATAGTCTAATCCAGAGAGGCAAAATGTCGGTAACACTGCCACTGGTTATAGAGAAAAGAAAAATGCATGCCTGAATCGTCTTCACGGCAGGCTTATTGATTTTCTTGAGGTGAGTTCGAATTCTTCTTAGCTTAAGCAACTCTGCACCTGCTTTATAAGTCTGGTTAGTTTCCAAAGGGAAACTAGAATCTGAGACAATAGGGTGATGAGACAATGCTGGTGTTGTAGAAGTAAGAAGTAACAACAAAGAAACAAAAACAGGTATCATAGGTAGAGTGTTTTGAGAAGTGGACAATATGAGAGAATGGTTTTGTGTACATGCTTGTTTTGAGGCAATATGGTGTTGTCTTTTTGTGTGGTGTGCTACAAAATATGGTTCTTTCCTATGTCTTTTCAAGGAAACGGAGTATTCCTTTGCTTCCATTCTAATTCTAAACAGAACAGTTACCAAGAAGTGAGTGATAGTGAGAGAGAGAGAGAGAGTAGTGGTTTGAATTTTATGATCATACAAGTCCATTCACACACCACACCAGCATATAAAATAGAGTAAGAATCTATTAAGGTAGAATTGTACTTTCTTGTTTCCTGTTCTCTTCTAGCTTGTGTTTTACATGTCATTATTTTTATTATTTTTATAAATTTTACATGTCATTATTATAGAATTAGACATAAATAAATTGAAATATTGTCGTTATAAGTAAATTTTATAGTTGAAACCAAAAAAATAAATTGAAATATTCTCCATCTACCCCAACTCGTTTAGTCTCTTTTTACCTCAAGATTGACCACTTTATACCTCAAAGGGATAAAAAGTTCTTGGGAAAAAAGAAGAGAAATAGGGGGGAGAGAGTGAAGAAGAGAGAATGTGAGATGGTGTGAGGAAATGAGGAAATTTGGAGGAGGTATTTATAGGTGGGAATGGTAACATAGGTTATAACTACAATAAATGTAGACAAAAAAACATGAAAAACTTGTAAAAAAAACGTGTAAAATAAAAGTTGAAAAGCTGACCACCGTCCAAAAAACGTGTGTTCTTGAGCCCAGACCACCAGCCAACCTGCGTGAGTTAACTCGCGCATCGACCAGAGGTGCGTGACTTAAGTCACGCTGAACTATTAGGTGCGCGAGTTAAGTCTCGCAACGTGACTTAACTTAACTCACGCAGGTGTATATTTGAAAAATCAGTTGGGCGCGAGTGTTTTGTGTTGGGTAAATAGCAGATTTCTTACTCTTTTTTTTAAGGTCACTTTTTAAGTTTCAACAACAGTTGTATAATAGGGGTGGAATCAAACGAAATCCAATGTTTATTATAAAGGTTAATTATTTTGCAATTTTTAAATAGATCTGTAAACTAAAATAAAGTGTAACCATGTCCCTAAAATATATATATTTTTTTTTTCAAAATAATGTGTTTTAAAAAAAAATATTATTAGATTAAGATTCTTTTGTTACACTTATGATAGTTAATTGTCAACCCACATTCAATGAAGGGGCCTAATTAAAAAAATAGTATAATATTTCATTGATCTGTATTTTTTTTGGTTTGGAGACAAATTTGAAAATTCATTACTCCCGCCGTTTCACAATAATTGTCACTTTAAAATACCAATGCAACATTTATTTATTTTTTTCATTATTATAATCTTATTTATTAAATTTCATTAAACTTAACTACAATTAATAAAAGTGTTTTAGTAAATGACACTAATTTTACCATTAAAATCAACTTAATCAATCATTTTCTTAATAATCGTGCATAAACCTTAAACAATTATTATTTAGAGGCGGAGGGAGTAATAGTCTAGAAACCTACATTACAATATATATCAACACTAGAAGAGGGAAGAGATAGAAATACAAGAGATGGTAGAAAGGAAAGAAGAGACGAGAAGGAGAGATATGAGAGAAGAGAGAAAGGTAAGAGAGAGGTAATTTTTATTATGTATCTTTCTTTCTCTCGTTTGTCCCCCTCTTGGAGAGAGATGAGATGTTGTAGAGAGATTAAAGGAGGGGGAGAAGTATGAGAAGAGGATTTAATTTCTCTCTCCCTCCATAGGACAAAAACATAAAGATAGAGATTTAATTGAAAAACTTTTGATAAAAACAAGGACTGGTTTGAAATATTAATAGAGTCAGTGACTAAGTTGAGAAATCTAAATATCAATTTTACAATGTAATTGAATACCGAGTCATTTTTCTTTATTCTCCATGTACAAAACGCCTGCAATGGTGGGAATCAACTAGTATAAACATACCCATAATTTATATGCAGTTACATACCATTATTAGTTACACAAAAAACATAAACATATATTTTAAATACCGCAAACAAAAATTGAAGCAATAAACCCTGAAAAAAAAATTAAATGGTGTTGTATTAGAATGTGCCTCTACACTACCAAAAAAAAAAAAAAGAATGTGCCTCTAAGTCTGACACATCACTAACTTTAACAGACAATACATCATCACCCTCAATAAGTTATATATGTGTGCGACCACTATCCACACACATATCACCGTAAATAAATCCAAAACATACATGCATTTCTTCATTGATAAACTCATAAGTAAATGCTCCCAAAATGACACTTGAGGTGCTATCTCGATGGTAAAAGCTTTCATTGTAATCTGAATGTGTTGGGCTCGAATCCTCACATAGACAATTGTAAATTGACCATTAGTACCACCTATTAATGAAAATTAACTTTTCCCTAACTTTTTTTTTAATATTCCTAAAGTGGTCCATGGAAACGAGAAACACACTTTCAACTAAAATATATTCAATTCGAAATCAACACAGTCATACACTCCCCATATCTAAATTTTCAAATAGCAACCCTAACTTTCATCAACGTTTCTAAGATCTTCAAATTTCTCCTCAATAAACATCACCATCAATGATCCATCTATCTTGGTATCTTCTTGGCCAGAAGCTAGATCATAACCCTAATGTATCATTTGACCGACAGAAAAGTCAATAATCAATGAAAATGGGGGAAAAGTGATGATACAACCAACATTTTGAATATACGAATGAAACTTCATTTTTTAATAATAAATCATCAAATTTAAATTTAAATTTAAGACTTCTTAAAAAAAATGTTTAAATTTAAGAAATAAAGTGTATTATTTTAAAATATAGAAAAGCGTATTCATACATAAATAGAAAAATCAGGGTAGTCAGTTATTTTTGGAATAATATGAGATATCAAAGGCACAATTACATGTTTTTGGTCTCTATTCTTTCAAAAAAAATATTTTTAGTCTCTATAAAATATTTTACAAGATCTTTAGTTTTTTCCTTGAGAGACATTACCATCATCATAGATCCATTCATCTTAGACTTTACTCGGTCACAAGCCACATCATATACCAAATGTTTCATTTGACAGGTATAACATCCGATAATTAAGGAAAGTTGGTGAAAAGTGATGATGTGACCAACATTATGAATATACGAAAATTGTTTTTTAAATAATAAATCACCAAATACGATATCTAAGAAATAAAGTGTATTTTTTTGGAAAAATAGAAAATTGTATTCATATAAAAAATAATAGAAAATCACGGAAGAATATTACTTTTGGTATAAATCAGACATGAGGAGCGTAGTTGCATAAATTTAATCTCTATAAAGTATTTTTTTTCTTTAAAAGAATCTAACGACGACACTCAAACACACATTTTTAAGATCATTGAGTTCTTCATAGAGAGACACAAACCTCATTGATCCTTCCATCTTAGTATTTACTTTGTCACAAGCTATGTCATAGATTTAGTGTATTATTTAACCTATGTAAAATCCGATAATTAATGAAAGTTGGTGAAAAGTGATGATACAACCGACTTTATGAATGTACAAAATGAACTTTGTTTTTAAAAAAATAAATCACCGTATTAAGATTAGAAATTAAGTAATAAAGAGTATTTTTTTCTCAAAAAATAGAAAAGTGTATTCATACAAAAATAGAAAATCAAGGTGCACGACTTTCTTTAGGTATAAAATCAGATATCATATACGTATTTGCATAGATTTAATCTCTTTATAAAGTGTTTTTTTCTTAATTTTTTTTAACGACAACGAGTTCTAGAAACTAAAAAATTGTGTGTTTGAAAGTACGTTCCAACTTATCAAATCTTTGAAACTAAAATCTAAGTTGTAACTTACAAATCATCTCTATAAAGTGTTTTAAATGCACTATATACTTAAAGGGTTTTGCTAGAAGCCATCAATGAAGGTGTTTTTTTACCAACCTACACCTCAAGGTGTGATTTTCATTTTTTAGTTATAACTTTGCTAAAAGACACCTTCATAAAAATTAGCTGGTGTGTTTTACCAAATGCTCATAGAATAACTTGCCAAAAAACACCTTCATAAAATGTGTCTTCTAACAAAACTCATACTTAAAGGGCTTAATTACACTTTTGCTCCTCGTATTTTGACCAACTCACGAAAATGGTTTTGCCTCTTTCAAATCGAACAAAACCGTCCTAAACTATCATGTTTTTTGCAGTTTTAGTTCTACCTCCTATTTTCAACTCCAGAAACGCAGAGAAATTACAATTTTAGACCTACCCCTATGCTCAACCATGAAATAAACAAGGAATAAAGCACGTGGGTCAAGGAATCCACTTTATTCAACACACTAACAAAAAAAAACCCTAATTTCTAAGATATGTTTCAAATTAGGATTTTTTTGGTTAGTGTGTTGAATAAAGTGGATTCCTTGTACTCACATGCTTTATTCCTTATTTATTTCATGGTTGAGCATAGGGGTAGGTCTAAAATTGTCATTTCTCTGCGTTTCTGGAGTTGAAAATAGGAGGTAGGACTAAAACTGCAAAAAACATGATAGTTTAGGACGGTTTTGTTCGATTTGAAAGAGGTAGGACCATTTTCAAGAGCTGGTTAAAACGCGAGGGCCAAAAGTGTAATTAAGCTTAGTTAAAGATATGAAATGACCTCATTCAAACACATTTGTTTTTACGTTAAAAATAATTTCATTTAAGAAAGTGTGACAAATGTATTTTTTATTTTTGAAAAAGAAACTGTGACAAATGTTTTTTTTTTGAAAGAAAAACTGTGACAAATTATAAATCACAAAAATTAACTCATCTTAATAAAAAACAAAAATTAAGTAAAAATTATAATATATAGTTTGATGAAAATTCTCATGAGCTTAACTCAGTTGGTAGATATCGCATATTATATGCAGGGGCTGGGGGTTCGAAATCCGAACACTCTACTTCTCCATAATTTAATTGTGTGAGCTCCAAGCACTAGGTTACTTGTTTTAAAAAAAAAATATATATGTAGTTTGATAAAATTTATAATAATAATATATATATAGTAACGGGGCCAAGCGAAGAGTGAAAATTGATATCATACGCAAAGCACGTCTTACGAACTAATTCGACTGTTCCAGGTTTCAGGTTAAGCTTCTTCTCTCTTTCTATTTTTTCTTCTATCTTCAACTTTCTCTTACGATCCAAAATCAAAACCGTTATCGTAACCGAAACTCACCACTCTCTTAGATCTCTTTCTCTCTGAAACTCATATTCTCCAAGCTCGTTATTTCTTCCTTTTTTCTCCAATCGCTTCGCTAGGGTTTCCACGAACCACTTCCCTTTCCTTTCATCATTCAAGGCAAGATAATTTTCCTATCAAAAATCGTTAATCGTGCATTCAAATTCAACTGGAAACGATATCTAACAACTTGTTAATTTTTTTCTTATTTTTTTTTTTAATTTTCATTCGGACCATGCTTAACACTCGGAAATTGTTATCATATGCATGTGATTGTTGGATCCACTTTTCTGCAAACGGTTAGGTTTGTTTATGGATAAGATTGTGAAAGTGTTTGATTCGCGCGAAGATCACTGCTATTATTATTATTATTATTATTATTGGATTTGAATGTAAACGTGTCTGAAAATGTGTTATTTGATGGACTTTGTTATAGCACATGTTAATTTTTGTGATTTGTAGTGAGAGCTAGTAATTGTATTCATTTAAGTGCTGTTAAAAGAATTGAAGCTAATGATATGGTAAAAAAAAAAAGAGCGAGGTTGTTATATATGTTTTTAGTATTATAGTATGCATTAGTTGATTTGGTAGATAAGACAATTATAATATAATGCCTTAGTGGAAATTTTGTACACGTGGTAACGGAAAAAACCGGTGTTGCAGGGGCTACTTAGGGGAAATTTTATACACTTGTTAACGAAAAAACCGGTGTTGCAGGGGCTATGCTGAAGTGCTATAGCGTTACTATAACCGATATCTGACAACAACACGTCGTAGTTAGTCGTGTAGCATAGAACAATAACAGAAAAACCAATGTTGTAGCCCGTATACTGAAGGGCTTTGGCATTACTATTAATTTTACTGCTATTCGACAACATGTTGTCCTTAATCGCGTAGCAAGGAGGAATAGTGGTTTGTTAAAATTCGACCACGCATTAGCGCGATAGCACTGCTATAGCCGCTATTTGACAATTCTTAAAAGAAAGGTTATTTTAGTCAAATAATTTGGGTAGTGATAGATGGGTGTCATCAACAAGTGAACTTCTCGATAATGTTTGAGATTTTGAGTTTGATTGCTCAATTATTTAGATTAGTTGTCAAATGCGGTGATGAAAGATCAAAACAATGCAATAAGAATGGTGTTTTGGACGTGTGGTAGAATACAATCACAGCTATAATATTATGAGATACAGGTGTCCTTGGTTTTTATTGAGAATAAGGGTTGATAACTTTGAGACTATTGATATTGAGATGGGTTGTCGAGAATTTTTTGCTACAAGACAACCATATTATAATAAATCACCCTATGTCATTCTTGAATGGTTTAATAAATTAATAGCATTTAAGGAAGAGTTCAATCCTGCTCTCCCTCTCTGAAATTTAGTGGTAATGTCATAATTGCAAATATATACTTAAATAATTGCAATATATCATATTGACGGAATTGTCGTTCTCTCTGTATCTTTTTATTAGGTCCTTAAATTGGCTTGAATGATCGTGTCGCGACAACCAGGCCATGACTTCAAGTATGTTGAGCGGGGATCGAAGGTAATTTTGGAATTGTGTGCATTGGAAGCCCCTAGAATTGGGCTAGTGAGGAGGGATTTGGGTATTCAAGCTAATTTGTGCCTTGTTATGCATATCATCTTGTGATACATCCTTGTAGAAAATCAACTGTTTTTATGATCATATGATTCTGATGCTAACCACTAGCTTCCTTAAGCGAGGAGGCTTCAAATTTTCATCCTTCCATTTGCACATAAATGCATTTTTATCAATACACTGAATATATATATTAATGATGATAATACTGCGCAGGTGGACCTCTTCCACCAGAAGAGGTGGTATGACCGTGTTAGGGAAAGTTGCAGTTCCAAAACCTATAAACCTACCCAGTCAGAGGTATTTGATTTCTAGTGACATTATTTACCATCTCAGTTATCTAGTGTTTTTTTTTTCCATGATCTAAACTTGCTTATTTTCTTTTGTTTTAAGGTTAGAAAATCATGGTCTGGACCCAAATGTGGAGATTGTGCCCAAGTGAGTAAATATTCTACTGAGCTGACTAATATAATTTTTCTGCTGCTTTTGTTCCTCTAGATTAGATAATTGATTCTTGTGTTGTCTTGTATTGTTTAGGGGTACCCTTGGCTGGGGCAGTAAATCATCATCTTCTGCATCAAATGCATGGGGTTCTTCTTTGTCTCCCAATGCCAATGCTGGGGCTAGTTCACCCAGTCATCTCAGTGCCCGTCCATCATCTGGTGGAAGTGGTACGCGACCTTCAACTTCTGGTAGTGATATGGCTTCTGAACTAACTACTACTAGTGCATGGGGTTCAAGCTCTCGGCCTTCATCAGCATCGGGGCCGCCAACATCAAATCAGACTTCACAAACATCATTGCGTCCTCGCAGTGCTGAAACAAGACCTGGTAGCTCACACTTATCTCGATTTGCTGAACACGTGGGTGAAAACTCGGTGGCATGGAATGGGGCTAGAACTACAGAGACACCGGTAAGCTTCTGTTCTTATTTACGGTTAATCACTTATATGGTGTTAAAAGATTAATAGATTGATTTAATCAATGCTGAAGATGTTGCATCAACAATGACAACAGGTGATGTGGGGTTTTATTCTCTTGTAGCTAACAAATTTCCATTTCACATCCTCTATCTTTGTATGGCTTGGGAATGATACTTATCTTGTCAGTGGGCGTAGTTTCTTGGTTAATGAAAGTGTTAGCATATCTAAACAATATCTCATATTAGTATCTTATGATGCATGCGAGTTTTATCTCGATTTGAGACGAATCTCAAGTGTGCATTTTTTCTTTTTTGTAAAATGAATCTCATCTTGTACACCGATGAATTTGGATTCATTATGGTGAACCCCAATTCGTTCTAATGAATCACTACCGCTATATTCATATAATGTCTCTATCCTATCCTGATCATCAAACGTGTCTTAATTATCGCGTATCTTTTTCTATTATTTGCACCATTTTTTTTAATTAAAGTTTGCTATTGTTAACTATTTATTCATTCTTTTTGGCTTTTAGTTGATAATTTCTGTCTTAACTATGGTATCTTTCTTTTTAAAAAATTGAGTGTTTAAATATTTGTATTAGAAATTACTAGCGTAAAGACAGGCACGTTCACTAACATGCCCGTCTATCCGCTTTTCCGCTGCGCTTAATTGTTTACTATATATTACGATCAGATATGTTTGACAAATAAGATTAAAATGAACTCTTTCAATAGTGTCAAATAGTGTTCCTATTGTAGTGGTGTTGCTCCTATTTTATTGGGGTTTAACTAATTCTTAATTAATAAGTTAAATTCCTATTGTAGTGTTGCTGTTCCTATTTTAATGGGATATAATCTTTTTTTAATTAATAAGTTAAATAATAAAGTAAAAGGGATACATTTGTAAATGTAATAGTTTAAATGAAGGATAAAATTGGAAGTGAAAAAGTCACTCCAAAATCATGTATCCCCTTTATATATAGTTATAGAAGATTAATTAGGTGTCCATATTATATATAAGGATAGAAGATTAATTAGGTATCCATAATCTTTGACCTATTTAGCTGCAGTCTTGCTGTCAGATGCTCCACACTAATATCTAGATTGGCAACCATGCTTTAGAAAATATTGTGGGAAATGACGGAAAGTGTCCCAACTTCCCAAGACTAATAAGGCAAGGCTCAGCGTCAGAGATTACTAGGGAAACCTTTGTTGGCTTGGCACATACAAATCTGATCTACCATACACTCTTAACATTATAAGCCAATTCAGGCATGACTATAGGGAAAGATCATTTCAGGCTAAGCGTTAGATTCTTAATACCTTAATACCCGACGACTGTGCCAAAAATAAAACTTTTCTTCTTTCCGAATATGGAAATTTTGCCATGAAGACCAGTTACTGATTGAAGGTCAGCATCTGGTTGTTATGTTTCTTCTACTTGGAAACTATTAACATGGAAGAGATGCATACTGCAGTTGCTCAGCGTGTAAAAGCTAAATTTTGAGCTATGGTTCCAGGTTGCTGTAACTTGCAAGATATTTTAATGTGGATGAAGATTATATTGAATGATTTGAGTATGAAGTATGATGTTCCCATGAAACTGTTTCTTGACAATAAATTAGCCATCACAATATCCCAAAATATTGTTCTGGATTACAGAACAAAACACATTGAGATAGACTGGAACTTAATCATGGAGAGATTTGTAGACTTGTAACCGGAATATATTTTCCTTTGAGATTGTTTGGAAATGTACCAAGGGATTGCTTACAGGGTGCTTTTAGGATCTTACTAGCAAGGTGAGAATGAGATACATCTCGAGGGGGAATATTGTAATTTGTAAATGTAAAAAACACCAATTTAGGACAGTATACTGCTGTACAGGTTTACTGATTTATTTCTCTCTTGTTTGAATTGATTTTCTCATTTATTTTCCTTTATCGGCGTAAACCTATACAATGTTAACCATCTCTGTATCATTAACTAAAGAATACAATCTTTCCAAATTTCTTTCAAGTTATTGTTGTAATTACTAATTCCAGGGACGTTATGGAAGGTGATTTTTCATGTGTCTGATACTGTACCACTGTCCTAATGTAGGGAATTACGCAACGCAAGAATGATGATTTTTCTTTGAGCACTGGAGATTTTCCTACTCTTGGTTCTGAGAAGGACAAATCTGTACATGATGTTGAGTTGCAAGGTAGCTTATTATGCATAACTATTATCAACATTGATAGTAGTGCTGCCTTCTTTTGTCTTTAGATGCCTTTGTATTTGTAGATTTTTATAGTTTTACACTGCATACGTTGTCCATTGACGAGTGATTGCTGTAATATCCAATGTCCTGCCCTGTCTCAGACACACCTTTCAATTTACTCCTTGAACTCCTAGCAGTTGCTGTGTGAATGTGCACCCAGAAACTTGATTTTTTATTTATTAGAAATTTGTATTTTTCCCACAGTCTATCATGCTCTGGTTCCGGAATATTTTTTGGTCAGGTAAGACATGAAAAGAGATTGGGATGCTCGATTACTTGACTTTTTCTCTTAGTTTCTAGGTGTTTTCTTTTGCTATTTACTTGTGAGAATGTCTTGTTAGCTTTATACTATTTTTTAATAAAATTCCTTTAATAAAATATGATAAGATTACTGGCGGCACATCTTATTTTGGTTTAAATTGATTTTCTTATATACATATCAGTATGGAACTATAAGTATTGAATTAAAATTTGCTTTTGTTTATTTATCATGTTTACACTATATTTTGTTTCACTGTTTTTGCTGCTTTGTTTAGTATTTTTGTTTGTATGACATGGATTTTAAAATAGTTGAGAAAGAAAGAGTGTCTTCAGAGATGTTAATTGTTGTCTCGAGTTTTGATTAAAAATTTATCAACCATTGGCAGATCACGGTTCTCATATTCGGCCAGACTCTTCTTCTGGACTTAGGAGAGAGAAAAATGAGACCTCAACTGTCGGTTCGTCTTCATGCTCTTGCTGTTATATTAATGTGTTGATGTGGTTTTTCGTTTGAATTTGGTGTTGGTTCTGTTTGGTTTTGTTACTGCCTATTTCTGCTTCTAGGTTTTGTGATTTATCATTGATGGTGATGATTATGTGTTGCTTGTGTCATAGATGATGTTCCTGTTCATGATAATGCAAAGGGTGAAGCTATAAATTCTTGGAGAAGAGACTATCAAGCTTTTAATGAGGGTGGTATGAGGCCTGGAATAGAGAAATGGCCAGGGAATCTCCAGACTTATCATAATATTCCTCCTCAACACTTTGATGTTTGGCGTGGTGCTCCAGTAAATAACCATCAACGTGATATTTGGTTCAGAGGTCCACCTAATGGTCCTCCTTTTGCTCCAGGTGGATTTCCAATGGAACCATTTCCATTTTATCGTCCACAATTTCCACCTAATGGTCTCACCAATCCACCTCAAGTTCCTCCTCCTGGAAGTGGTCCAAGAGGGCAGCATAATAATGGAGAACTCTACAGGCCACCTCATATGCCTGATGCTTACATTCCTCCAGGTATGCCATTGAGACCTGGTTTTTTTCCTGGCCCAATGGCCTATGAAGGCTATTATGGTCCTCCAATGGGCTATTGTAATTCAAACGATCGTGATGTCCCTTTCATGGGAATGGCAGCTGGAGCCCCTGTTTATAATAGGAACTCAAGTCAGAATCCACATGAGCTTGGCAATTCACATGGTAGATCTGGTGGACATGATCCTGCGGTAAAGCCATTGGCCTCAGAACCGGTAGAATCCAGCCACACTACTGATACTGTCGGACCCTACAGGGTTCTTCTTAAACAACACAACAACTGGGATGGGAAAAACGAGCCAACAAACTGTGAGGACTCGTTAAAAACTAATGAATCATTTGTCGATATGAGGGACCAAGTGACAATGTCTGTCCAGGAGAATGATCATATTAGGAACATGAAGACAGATTTAAGGAGGACAAGTGCTCATGGCAAAGAAGTTTCTTCTCAAACATCGGGAAATCAAGGATCTAGTTTTGTAAACAATGCCAAATCACTTGAAAGCACCAGAAGCTTTAATAATGAAAATATTGCAGCAAGGAAATTGGATGGCGTAGTTTCTAATACACTAGAAGCTTCATCAAGATTGCCCTCCCCTCAAGATTCCTCTCTGATTCAAAAGATAGAGGGTTTAAATGCAAAAGCCAGGGATAATTCATCTACTAAAAGTAAGGAGGAGAGGAGGAATAAGTTCCATCCTGATAGCCATGCGGAAAATGAAGGCAGTGCTGGTGTTGTGTTTCCTGATACAACCCTTGCCACTGAAGTTAAAAATCCAACTGCTCGTGGAGTGGGTGCTTTTGGAGGCGAAAAGAATTTTGAATCATCATCTCTCAGTGGAACAGCCACATCCAGGTTAGCCATTTTTTTATATTAACTGCTTTAATTGTGGTTCATTTACCATGGTGAATATATTGAAATGCTTATCCACAGGCATATTTCTCATGGCATGCAAGGCAGAGGCAATCATCGTAAGGGAAGACTTGATACTCAAGATGCTGATGGCTGGCGAAAGAAGTCTGGGGTCATAGATTCTTCAACTTCATCAGGTGCACAGTTGGATGCAACTAACATTCTTGTTGGTGAGCATCAAATATCTGTTGATGCCTACGAAAGGTCTGGGTCCTATAGCCAAGTAGGGCGCGAAGGAGAGTCTATGCAAAACTTGGCTAATTCAGCTGATAACCATGCACAGGTAATGCACACACCATTTCTGTACTTACTGCTTGCTATGCTTACATTGAAATCTTGTACACTTCGAAACTCTTCAGCATGCTAATAATACAAAAGAGTTGGCCAAGCAACAGACTAAGCAACGGCAGGAGGAAGAGGTGGAGCGGCCTAAAAAGCAAAAGGCTAAAAGTCTAGTGAAGTTAGGTGAGGTAAACAAGCGCGCACAAGCCGTGGAAGGGTCAACACAGAAAGTGCATGATGCAAATTCTGCCCTACAGAATAAGCAAGAAGCATTTCAACCTTCTGAATCAGCAACAGCTTTGGGTAAATCTGGAGCAGCCGCTTCATCTGTAATGCCTAATGACAATGATGCCTGTCAGGTCAGTGATGCCAACATTAACAGAGTTCAAAAAGCACCCATCTTGTCCAGTGAAACACCTTTAGAGACAGTAAAGAATGCCGACAAAGAACCTGTTCTGAATCACAATAAATCAGCGACCTTGTTCCACAACGTTAATTGTGGTGATGCCACTAACGCTTTACAGGTTCACAACAATGTCGCATCAAGGCAGAAAAGAGCGGGCTATAAACATAAAAATAATCTTTCTCAAGAGAAGACTTTGAATGTTTCTACAACCTCAAATGTCCCAAAAGTTGAGAATCACACAGTGGCTCATGCTAATGTTTCTTCTGGCATTGCTGCTGGTACAAATGAAGTTATTTCAACCTTCAGCTCAGGATTACCCATGAATTCAACTTCTACGGTTGAGTCGCCTGTAAACCAGAAAAGGAAGAATAGCAGAAATAGTAAAAACAAACAGAAAGTTGAAGAGCCTTTGTCCGTGGCTGCATTACCATCAGCAACTGCAAAGGAAGTCAATCTTTCTAGAAGCTCTGTTGAAAATAAAGCCAGAAAAGACGTCGAATTAGATCAGGGCTCAGACCAAAGATATATAGAAAATGAAGAACCTTATGGTAGAATGAATGGCCAGTTGAAATCACAGCATTCTCGTAGGATGCCAAGAAGCTTGCAGGCTAATAGACAAGCAGAGAAATCCCATGGGAGTGATGTTTTGATGTGGGCACCTGTTAAACCACCAAACAAGATAGAGATCTTGGATGAATCAAGTGAGAAAAGTAAAACTGAGGCAATTGTTCCTGCAAAGAGTGATCAGCAGGTGCATAGTTTAAAAAATAAGAGGGCTGAAATGGAGAGATATGTTCCAAAACCTGTTGCAAAAGAAATGGCTCAGCAAGGAAGTTTACAACAAGTGGTGTCCTCGATAAGTCAAGTTCCAACAGATGACTGTGTTGAAAGAGTTGATTCTGGTCCTCATGGCCCCCAGAATACTAGGCATGCTATTTCAGGTGTAGGAAAAATGGGTTCTGTAATGGAATCTAAAAATGGAGATAGCAGGCAGAGTAGGGCTTGGAAGGGAAAAGCACATGGATCTTGGCGGCAAAGGAATTCAATAGAATCAAATGATCTGCATGACTTGCAAGATGGAGTGAACCTTGGTTCAAATTCCTGTCAAAATATTCAGATACCAATGGAGCGTCAGCAATTGCATGTGTCTGAAACAAGCTTGTTGAGAGGGCATTCAAAGCATGCCAATGACACCAGTAAACCTGATGGCAGGGAGAGGCAGGTTCCTTTTAGACGACAGAAGGGCACTGGGGTGAACCATGAAGTTGATGAGAAGAAAAATGCTGGGGACACGGGGAAAACTGAAACATTGTTATCATCGTTTGAGCAAAAACAACCAGATCTCAATGCTGTTTCCATGGAAAGTCAAAGTACTGGAGATCGTATTTCATCTCACTGGCAACCCAAATTTCAGGCATCAACTAATAATCCGAGAGGTAACAGGCCCAAGAGAAAGGAGTCTGCTCATGCTGCTGCTGGTGTATCATTTTCAGATGGTCAAGACAATGAGTCTGGCACTCTTACAGCACAACCTCCCAGCCAATCAGTTCCGGAGAAGTCAAAGGGTGGGGATGCTTCAAATTTAGGGAATCCAGGGACCGTAAGAGAGACTAGAAATGCTCCACCAAAAGGCCGTCCACACTCCTCGAATCAGGTAGCTGCTAGCTCAAGTGAGCTGGCTCCACCAGGTATGGATTTTAGGCATCAGCAACGTCCATCATCTGGAGGACGCAGAAATGGAAACCAAAACCGTTTTGGTAAGGGACATGAGTCTCAGGGAAACTGGGAAACAACTGCGCAAGATGAGTGGCATCATCATAACCAACCTGGTAACCGGGAAAGACAAGGTCCAAACTTTCATAATCATCATGAGTATCAAACTAATGGGCCACATGTTGGTGACAGCAAATCAGACTACTCTGAACGGCCTGAAGATGGTAATTATCAGGCTGGGGGAAGATTTAGGGAGAGAAGTCAAACTCACTCGAGACGAGGTGGTGGAAACTTCTCTCGCCGCTAGTTAGAGTGGTGGTTTTGATTAGAAGCTGTTAATGAGTAGTGGTTCTACTTCAAGATGGTTTTTGTGCTCCATCAGAAGCCCATACGTATTGGTGCTTTGTTCAGTCATATTGGGGTATATGTAGTGCAGGTTTTGGATGATTTGAGTTTTGAATAGTAATTGCTGTTGCATCAGTTATGTTCTGATGGTCGGTAGGCATTGGGCAGGGCTAGGAACAATGAAGACGATGCCTCCCTTTTTTGAGGCTGGGGAAAGAAAAAGTTGGATGGCCGGTTCCCTGTTATTTATTATTCTTCTATGTATCTGAATGAAATAGTAATTTGATGGCATGGCTTTTTGTTTCTAGTTTCATCAAAACTGCTGTCCATTGACTCTGTACTTGTTTCTTCCTTTCTATTTTATATAAGCTTATATATTTTTGGTTCCGACAAGGTTTTTGAGTTTAGTTTTTGAAAAAAATATTTTTATTGATTGCTAACATTTTCAAAAGTATTTTGAGTTTATGATGACATTTTTTAGTATTTATTTGTAACCTGTATAGCTAAATGAAATTCATGTTGTTATTGTCCCGTATCTTTACCCGTCGTTTTAACGCTAGTGTGAGGGGAGAGGCTAAGGTTCTCTTTAGTAAGACACATATTTGAGTTTATGGATTATAGCTTATAACTTATAAGTTCATATGACTAAAAAGGCCTGTTTGGTTACTGACATTTTTTCATGAGCTTATAGCTTAATTTTGAGCTTATAACATTTTTTTTTATGTTATTTCAAGTAACTTAGGGGGATGTATTGAATTGGGATTTTGAAGGATTTTAAAAGACTTTTTAGTTATAGAAAAATCTCTAGGTATTCAATAAAGATTTTAAAAGATTAGAAATAATTCTGGTGGTATTCAGTTAGGATTTTCAAGATTTTTTAAGGAATCCAACAAAATCTGGTGGTATTCAATCAAAAATTTTCACAACTTAAAAATTGTCTCTTGGTATTTAAAAATGTATAGATTTCAACGGATTACTTGGTATGATGGATTTTGTGAGACTTTTTAGTTGAAATTTTTAAAACTAACAATCTCATACAAAGACCTGAGATTTATTGAGATTCTTTTTATTCCAAATATATGTTACTGTTGACATCCTCTTTCACTTTTTTCTTTCCTTTTCTTTTCTAGACACATTTCTTTCATTGTTTTTTTTTTCTTTCATCATTATGTCATGTTTTTTTTAATCTTTTTTTCCAGATTTTTGTGGTTCACTCCGGTTTTATTTCTTGCCTAAGTAGTTGTCGTCGTTGAACACATTATTTTATTTTTTTAACTCAAGATCTCGTCACTACATGTTTATTCTATTTTTTTTTTGTGTTCTTACATGTTCATTCTATCAGTATCAGTATTTTTTTTTTTAAGAAATAAAAGTTTTGGTTTTATTATTATATTAGTAGTCAATCTTATAGTTATGAATATTGGTTTTGGTTTTATTATTATAAAAGTTTTTTAATATCTTTGTTCATCCACTCTTGTAATTTTGAATTTTTGTTAAAATTTGACAAAGTCATTTTAAATCTTAGAATTCTCACAAAGTACTTCCAAATCTTAAAAGTCTATAAGGTAAAATCATGTGTTCAAAATCTTTACATTGAAATGTATTATAAATCCATTAAAATCATGTGTTCCAAATCAGTATTATAAATCCATTAGAATCATGTGTTCAAAATCCTGATTGTAAAAAGTCATTACAAAAAGTCTTTTATAATCCAACAAAATCCATTAAAATCATGTGTTCAAAATCCTAGTTGTAAAAA
>Ga0315914_1000869_pt1 | contig 42103 bp, 14 predicted proteins | sample MpolenodulesMG_FD_203920 | JGI IMG/M metagenome (GOLD analysis project Ga0315914, IMG submission 203920) | Medicago polymorpha root nodule microbial communities from Los Angeles, California, United States - elongated nodules | ecosystem: Host-associated > Plants > Roots > Nodule | place: USA... | reverse complement strand
ATTATAGAGTGACACATGTACTTCAATTTTATTTTATTTTTTGAATAAATGTACTTCAATTTTTTGACAACCCAAATGCTTATAATAAAGAAAAAGATAAAGATTATGACGTGTATCAATTGCATTTAACTATAGGATTCATAATCATATAGTAGTTAAATGGGAAGTTCTCAATAGACACAATAGATTAGTGGATCTTAACTATAGAATTCATTAATCTTTCACTTGTATTTATCTCTCATAGATGAATAGCAGTTAAATGAAGCAAACTCGAATCAAAAAATACTTTTTGACATGCTAAAAAAAACTAATAAACAGTCTAAACTTGATATGTTTGCTAAACGAGCGAGGTTGGATACGGTATTTAAATAAATTAGATCATAAGTCATATTGGAGGGTCTTAATCTATTAACATCGTATTTAGAAGATTCACTTCAAAACCCTCCCCATATTGTCTCGATATATTTGATTTGAACTTGAACAAATGTGTGTATGTGTTTTTTACTCACCTCAAAAGCATGAGCGAGTTCAATTAAAAAGGTCAAAAACAGTGACAACCTTTGCTTTCATGCATCTTCAACTGTATCTCATCTCTCTCCTAAGAGCTGCCATTGAAGTTAAAATGGAAAACGACCAATCATTTCTGCATAAAAACGCTGATTGAGTGAGTGAGTCTGCAAATTGTCGTGGGCTATTGAATTCCGGGTTTCACGTTGTGGGGCCATTATTAAATTTGACATTGGGACTTTCCTCACTGTAAAACGAAATTCACAGGAATACATTAACGCAGGTCAGGCTTTTATTTGTTTCAGACTTTAGGCCATGCAATGCCCCCCTACTACATCTTTGCCTACTAAATTTATCACACACAACACAAACAATAATAATAATACAACTTCTTCTTCATGTCTTTTCCAACTCAACTTTGTCAGTGTCTAGAATTGGATTCTTTTATATCGTCAGTCAATAACACTCCGGTGGGACCTATGATATGAATACATATATACGTATTTTCGTACTAGTATGCAACTTGGGTCCGGGTTCTGCTCTAAATTCCCAGTACATACGCCCCTAGTATTAAAGTTAGGCTTGGTTTGGCTTATAGTAATAGTTGAGAGTTACAGGTTAATAGATAACCGATAACCTAACTAATAACTTAATTATAATGGAAGATCTTCCTTAGACCTAAAATATTATACGTCCACCCCTTAAAAAACAATTTTTAGAAGTAGGTTTGTGTTGTCACAAGATTTAGCATACAATTCAAGCGGCTCCGTTTACGGTACACAACCTTAGTAGGTCTCGTGCGGTGTGAGACATATATTATTTTTTTTGGTATAAGTGTGAGACGGATTATTATTTATAATTGCATGTTAATGTACTATCAATTATTTGCCCTAGTGATAAGAGGTATTATAATTACAATTACATTCACATATTTAATGGAAAAGTTAATTTAGGTGTTTATATTTAGTAAAATATCATATTTTTCTTGGCTTTTTCTCCTAAACTAATAAAAGACTTCTCGCATGGTTCGCGTAACATTGTGATAATTATATAAAAAATAATTATATTGGTAATATTATGAAAAATTTAAAGATAGTAAATGAATTATTAAAAAAAATAGAATGTAATGTCTCTATTAAAAAAATTATATGCAAAAAAATCGTTAAATATTTGCACCGCGTCTGTTGCAAATTATATGGTTGGTTTATACATATGACAAGTCTAATTATTATTATTATTATTATTATTATTATTATTATTATTATTTAAAATAGTTAAATATGTTTTTGTTCTCTGTAAATATACCAATTTTTCTTTTCACTCCCTCTAAAATTATAATTTTTTTTAACAAAACATGAGTTAAATATGAATTTTTACATTTTTGACGATTAAATATTCATACGTAATTCATGTTTTGTTTAAAAACTATAATTTTTTTGGAGAGATATTTACAATATTCTACACAATTTCGTTAAAAAATATAAATGCTACACATAAATTTACTTTAAAATAGGGACCAAAATCAGTGATTGAAAATTTTATAGGGACTAAAAATTGAAGAATAATTTTATATGAACTAAAATGAAAAGTTGGTATATTTATAAGGATCAAAAACATATTTAACCATATTTAAAAATACCATAATGTTCTTTGAAAAAAACCATAATATGTAATTACTAATATTATTTTTATTTATAAATATAGAGATATTACATTAAAACTAAATCAGAATTAATAAAAGGCATATGAGCAAGCTGGGATTTTTAAAATTTTCCAACATTGCCAAAAACACCTTTGTTAAATGTAATTCTAAAATAAATTGGATTTTTTTTAAACCAATATATATGTTTAAAAAATAGAATTTTATTGGGTCAAGTAACTTGTAAATCTCAACCATTCCAAATCATCTTAATACATCCAATGATTGATATCCATTTTGCAAAATATATATATATATATATATAATGGAATGGAGTAAGATATAACATCATTCCATTGTTTGGTTGTGTAATAAGTGAATGGAATGAAATGGAATATAATGGAACCCACTCCATCAAATACCACCCACTCTTTCAATTTTTCATTCCCCTAATGTGAGGTGTATGCAATGGAATGAAACAACCTTAATAATGTAATTATAATTTTGTCCCTATTTTTAAGTCAAACTAGCATAATTTTTTTCAAAGGGGCAAAACAGACACACAAAACATATGTCTTACTAGTTGTAATGAGCATAATTTTTGCTCGTTGAAAAAGAAAGAACCACTCGTTAGAAAGTACCTACTTGACCAAAAAATAAATTTTGACAAAAAAATATATTAAATGGTCAATAATGAAATAAAGTGAAAATTAAAAAACTAATTTAAAAAGATAGTGTGTTGATGGATGCACTATGAACTAGTGTGTATATCATTATAAAAGAAAAGGTGCTATGTATATAAAACGAGTGAATACTCGTCTCTGAATTTTCACGAATCGGACAAAAGCGTCTCCAATTCATCGAAATGCACACTTTGTCTCTGAATTTAACAAACGTCCATCAAAATAGTTCTTTCATCCAAATGCTTTGTTAGTGCTGCTGAGTTGTCGTCCTGCATGTCCTGTTGTCTTGTACACGTGTCAACAAGGAAAGCCACGTGTACAAGGACCAATTTGATGGAAACGCTAAAAATTTCATTTTTACTTTTTAAATTCAATTTTTTCATGTTTTTCCAAATTTACCCCTCTATTACCCATATTTTTCCATACTCACATTTCAGTCAGAACATCAAAAACGTCTCTGACCTTTCTCCTTCCCGCTAAAACCTTCATCATCTTCACCTCTCAAAAATCACCATCATCTTCGGCGAGGAACGTTGCAAAAGATTTTGTTTTGACAAAAGATTTCGTTGTTTCTTAAGGTAACGTCGTTCCTATTCGTTTTCCATTAAGTCTTGTTCGTTTTCTCCCTTTTTTCTGTCTGCTTTTGTGATTTTCGTCTTCAGTTTTTAAGCATTCGTTTTCAACTCTAGGGTTTTTATCATCATTATGTTTGTTTTGATGTTCGTTTTTGCTTGCTTTGATTGCGTTTTTTAGATTACTGATTTTAGGGTTTTGTGTTGAAGACTATAAAATTTCGTTTTTATGTTTGCTAAAAATGATGAACATTAGAGTAGTTATGAAGGAAGTAAGTGGTTGATTAAAACAGTTTATAAAAAGGGTTTATTTTGTATTGTGATTTACATTTTTATGTTGTTTTGCTTGTGATTATGACTAATGTTGGCAAAATCTTGTTGCTGAAAATGTTAATCCTGGAAATTTTGTTGCTGAAAATGATGGACAAGTTGCAAAAACTGCTGAAAATGTCAATGTTGAAAATGCTGTTGCTGGGAATGTTGCAATTCAGGGACAAAATGCTCTCAATGTTGTTGGAAATGAAGTAGTGTCTGGACAGGTATGACTGTTAAATCTTAAGGATCAATTTGATACTTAGTGATATAATTTAGAGACTTATTTGATTGAATGTTTTATAATTTAGGGACTGATATGATTGAAAATGTTGTTGCAGGGTGTTCCTGCAAGGAGGTATGACATTAAACGACCAATCATTTCAAATGAGGGGCCTAAGCAAACACCAGTGAGGGGTCATGCACCAACACATTCAACTGCTCTTGGCGTTATTAGAGTTCCATATCCAAATTATGGTCCATCCGGTTCAACTCAATCTAAGTTCATGGAGTTTATCCAAAACCCCGGATTTTCAAAGAAGTGATAGTTGATGCATGTTTAGATTATGCTTTTGGAATATTTTGACTTATTTAAATTATGCCTCCTAGTTGGGTTTCTTTTTGGTTATGTAATATTTAACTTGTAATGCTTCATAGTTGGGTTGCTTTTGCCTATGTAATATTTCAAACTTAACACATATGACTTATTTAATGTTATTTTCAAGGATGAAGTTGTGTGTTCTGTCATTTTTACTTTGTTCTGCAAATATATGCTTCAAGGATCAAATTAGATATATGTTTATATAATTCAAGGACTTATTTGACGGTTTTTAAATATAATTTAGGGATCGAATTGATAGTATGTAAAAATCAACAAGGACTTTATTGCATAATATTTTCTGAAATCAATCAATTTCGTCCTTCAAAATTTGTGTCACTATAGTTCAATTTAGTCTCTGCTTTTGTGGCATCTAACATGACAACCCATGTGAGAGGTTAATGACCACGTCATTACCGTTAACGTCCTAAATTGACGTAGGAACTAATTTGATTGAGATATGACAAACTCAGGGACAAAACGTGCATTTCGATGAATTGGAGGATGTTTTTGTCTGATTCGTACAAATTCAGGGACGCATTTGGGTATTCACTCTATATAAAACTTGGGCAATATCGAAAATGCTTATTGTAATTGTCTGTGGTACTGGTTTGCATAAATTAAAAAACTTAGGAAAATAAAATAAAATGATTAGCACGTGGTGTTGTAACATTTTTGTTTTGTTTTCTATTAGGAAAAGCAACAAGTTTCGATGGAGCGCACAACCCATTCGCCCTTTTTCGATGTTCTTGTCTGTTCCATTCCATGTCATCATACCTTAACGGCTACTTTTGTTTACGTTCCTAACTTGACACGTGGATACATCCTTTTCTATGACCATTGTCAACGAACTTGTTTCGTGCAAGGAATTCCGGAAGTGGAATTTGTTTGACCATTTCAAAACGGCGCCGTTTGGCATAATAATGTCTTCACGCAGCAATTAAGGACCAATTAACACTGAATGAATGAAGGAGTGAATTGATAGTGTGTCTAATCATCATCATCATCATCACGAGTCTTATACTACTACTACTATAGACTATAGTCAAGCTTTAGGGTGCTTTGAACTTTGAAGGGTTGCATTCACCTAAAGAGTGAGACCATATGATATGTGCTTCTTCTGCTTATTGGTTTCTTTATTAGTGATAAATATGAATGTGGAGCTCAATTAATTGGTTGTCATATCCTACTACTTCACCTCTATTTACTTTCTAGAAATATGAGTTAAGTTAAATAAGTAAGTGTAAGTTATGAATTATTCTAATCAAAATTTGAATTGGCAAATGATAGTTACTTGATGTCATTGACTTGAATATTTGCTTTGTAGTTTCACTTTGTACAAGACTAATCAATTATTTTATAAAAAATGGTCAATTACGCAACCCAAACAATAATTCGGACATTTTAATTTGATTCAAAACTAATCACACAACAAATTTTCATTACATCACGTGAAACAAAAAGTGAACAATAATGGCCATGAAGGGATGAAATTTTCCAATGAAAAATCAAGAAGCAGGGGAAGGTAGTGTGGTGGGATCAGCAGAGGAAGGGATATCAGGTCCAACACGACAACCTTCAAGCATGAATACAATATCATTAATAGAAGGTCTATCAAGAGGATCATGTGCTGTGCAAAGTAGTGCAACTTTAACACCTAACAAAAACTCTTCCCATTCTGATGATTCTTGATCAATCTCAAGCAAACCAGGTTCCAACAACTCCGAAATCAAACCTCTTTGTAACTGCTTCTTCACCCACTTCACTATATCTTCATCTTGTGTAAACATCACTGCCTTTCTCCCTGTCAATATCTCCAACAACACTATCCCAAAACTGTAAATATCGCCTTCCTTTGTTACTTGTCCGGTTAACACTGCTTCCGGTGCCACGTAGCCTAAAGAACCAACTGGCGTCGTTGTTGAGGACGACGCAGTTGCTTCTATTGGACTATTAACCATTGTTAACCGGTCAAGCCCAAATTCAGATAAATGGGCTTCAAAATCAGCATCAAAAAGAACATTTTGCGGCTTAACATCACCATGAACAATTTCCACAGAGTGTAAATAACCCAAGCCACGGGCAATACCTAATGCAATCAAATGACGCATTGGCCAATTCAAAACATGACCGTCTTGTTGTGAAGCTTCTTGAAGCAATGTACCTAAATTTCCATTTGGCATGTAATCATAAACTAATAGTCTTACATCAGGTGGTGGTCCTGCATAATATCCACGTAAAACTGTTAAGTTTCTATGCTTAACTTTGCCTAATGATTCTGCTTCTTTGCGGAATGTAGCTTCATCCATCAATGTTGATCCGTTTGGAAGTCTACGAATTGATAGAACCATTCCGTCTTGATATGAAGCTTTGAAAACAAGTCCATGTTTTCCTCTACTCAACACGTTTTCTTCATCGAAGTTCCTTGTTGCTTCTAATGTCTCAGCATATGTGATTTTGTTGTTGAATACTATGAGTTTTGGTCCTCCATTTTCACCACTTCCTCTACTGTTTCTTTCTCCATTTGAGCCTGCACTTGGACTGCGTTTCTTCTCACCTGTTACACCTTCTCGAAGCTTTCTTCGCCACCTTAAGAGACTATAAACATAGCCACAACAACACAATGCTAAAAGACATAGTCCTGCAGCTGCAACACCTATGATGATGATTAGTCTTTTTCTCTTTCGTCTTTTCGATTTTCCACATTCTCTATGCAATGGTTTCCCACATAACTTCTTGTTCATTGCGTATACGGATGGGTCATTGAATCTAGAACTCAGCATTGGTGGAATCTCACCATCGAGGTTGTTGTTGGAAACATTTAAATACTTCAAACCCGAAATGAGCGGAAGACCAACCGGAATCACTCCTGTCAATTGATTTGAAGAGAGGTTCAAAGTCTTCAAATTTGATAATTTGGACAAGGATTGTGGTATGTGACCAGTTAAGTGATTACCATCTAAATCAAGTGAATTCAAAGCAGAACACTTTGAAATCTCATCTGGGATCTCACCTTTAAATCCATTGTGTCCTAAATTAAGCTCCTTTAAACGTGAAAGTTTAGAGATAACACTTGGAACAATGTTACCTGCTAAACGATTTGACTGAAGCTCAAGCACTTCAAGTTGAGAACAACCACCAATGTCATTCGGTATTGAACCAGAAATGAAATTGTGAGACAAAGAAAGAACAACCAAGGAACTTAGAAAACCATAGGTTGTTGGAATGTTGCCAACAAAATCATTGGAACTGAGATTAAGATACTTTAGACTAACAATGCTGCTGAAACCCTCAGGAACAGAACCACTCAAATGGTTTTCATCAAGTGCCACAACTTCCAAACTTGGTAATCCGAAAACCTCAACAGGTAACTCACCTGAAAGATTTTGTTTGCTTAAATCCAACACTCTCAGTTTCATCAAATTCCCCAATGTAGCTGGAACGCTACCAGAAAAGCCACAGTGACTCAAATTAAGAACCTGCAAAGCCATCAAGTCTCCAATTTGAGACGAAACTTGACCGGAGAATCTATTATTGCTGAGATTTAAAACACTCATGTTACCTAACTGCATGATCTCCAAAGGCAAAATTCCATTCAATTTATTGTTGCTTAAATCCAAAATCTCTAACTCATTAAGCATTCCATAACTCTTTGGAATTGAACCAGTAAAAAAGTTACCACCAAGAGATAACTCCTTCAAACTTTTCAATTCTCCAAGAAAATAAGGAATGAGACCTGATAATCGATTTCTTTGAAGATCAAGAACCTTCAACAACCTACATTTCACAATGCTACTTGGAACAACACCAGATAACAAATTATCAGAAAGTCTTAACTCTTCTAACAAGAAAAGATCTCCAATATCTTGAGGCAGAGAACCTGAAAATGAGTTTCCAGAGAGATCAAGACCCTTCAAAGATTTCACATTGGTCAACCAAGAAGGAAACAAAGTGTGAATAATGTGATTCTCTTTAAGGTCTAAAATCTCCAAAAAATAATCAACACATTTTCCATTTTGAGGGTTTGAAATACCCGTGATCCTATTAAACCCAAGCTGAACAATACGAAGATTAGTAGCATTGTTATTATTGTTGTTGTCTTCATTGCAAAACAGTGTTGTGGGGACAAAACCAGAAAGTTGATTCATGGAAAGTGACAGCACTTGAAGCTTAGGCATAGTCCCTATCGTGGAAGGAACCAACCCGCCAATGAAATTATCCTCTGCACTAAGGTGCACCATAGAGGAACAGTTTGCAACAGCAGAAGGTAACGTTCCATGAAGATGGTTGTTGTCTAACCACAGATACTCCAAATGTTGTAATGCTCCAACAGTAACCGGTATTCCACCGGTGAACTGATTATGTGAAAAATTGATGAGTTGAAGCTGAGATTTGGACGAAAAGTTCCCCGGAATGTGACCGGAGAATGAGTTAGAAGAAAGATCAAGAAACCTTAGGGAGTTAGAGAGGTTATTGGGGATGGTACCAGAGAGAAAGTTACGAGCAAGGTTGAGAATTTGTAAGTTGGTGAGGGTGAGAAGTGAAGGAGGGAGATAACCAGAGAGAGAGTTGTTGTGAAGATAAACAGCACGTAAGAAGAGACAATGAGAAAGAGAAGAAGGTATGGAGGAGTTAAGGTTGTTGGAATGGAGACTAAGTTTACGAAGCTGTGAGAGATTAGAGAGTGATGAAGATATTGAACCAGTGAGTTGAAGACGAGGTAAACGTATAGTGTGAACTCTGTTGTTGTTGTAGTAACAGAGAATGCCATGCCAGTCACATGGTGCTGAAGGTGTTGATGGATCCCAAGTTGTTAAGGCATTGAGTGGGTCAAGAAGGTTTAGTTTGAAGGTTGTTAAGGCTTGGATTTCGGAATGAGATGAGTTGTTGATTTGTGTTGCTGCTGCATGTGTTAAGGTTAATGCAATGAAGGTGAGAAATATAGCCGTTGTTGCCATTTGTGTTTGTTTGTGAGTTGAAGGAAGAAGAAGATGTACTACTACATAGTAATAATAATGTTCGGTTTGGTGGGTGGATACTGCTGGGATTGGTGTTTGTTTGTATGTATTTGCTATTGGTACTAGTTATTCACAATCACAGGAGCGTTCGCTCAACTCTGCTGCTTTGGTTTGGTCACTGCAAACGCTGCTGTTCCCCACAACAAGAGTCAGTTGTTGTTGTTGTATTTGTATGTGTGATGTGATTCCCTCTCTCTTTCTTATTTTATGTTGAGTAATGATACATACACATTCTTATCTCGCAATACACCCTTTCACACCCATATAAAAATGTGACACGTGATTATGTTGACTCCACACAAGCACACTTTCTCTTTCATCTCCTATTCTCTCTTCCTAGTGCATAATATGAGAATAATGTGTGTCTATGTAACCTTTTCCTTTTTATGTCATGTTTGTAGATGATGTGAAAGAGTAATATAATAGTACAGTAGTATTAAAAGCCTTAACTTTTGGAACATGGACATAATGACTCTATTCATTACATTACATACGGATCATTTGGATATCTCATATCTACCCATGGATACAGCTTTTACAGTTTTACCCCACAATAATGGAATGGAAATGGATGACATCATCCTCGTTCGTAGTCGGATATCACTCAAATTTTCTCACTGTTGTGATTAAAATTTAGGTTAAATATATTTTTTATCCATATAAATATGTCAATTTTTCGTTTTAGTCCTTCTAAAATTTTTCTTTAATTTTTAGTCCCTAAATTTTTTTCCATCTTTTCTTTTGGTCCCTCTTTTAAAGTAAACTCATATGTAAAATTCATATTTTTGAATAAAATTTTGCAGAAAAATCCATAATATTATAAGAATCTCTCCTAAAAAAAAATCAGATTTTTTTAACAAAACATGAATTTAATATGAATTTTTATATTTTTTACGATTAAAAATTTATATTTATTTTGTGTTTTGTTAAAAAATTCTAATTTTTTTGGAAAATTATTTTACAATATTCTACGTATTTCTGCACAGTTTCATTAAAAAAAAAATACAAAAATTAATTTAAAAATAGGGACCAAAAGTAATGATTGAAAATTTTATAGGAATTAAAAGTTGAAGGAAAATTTTAGAGGGACTAAAATGAAAAGTTGGTATATTTATAAGGACAAAAAATATATTTAACCCTAAAATTTACAATTGAGATTCTATTTTTAATTTTTTTGGAATATAATCTTCAATTTTTAGTAAGAGAGTCTTCACGTCCTTAGCTCAATATAATTAATTTGAGTTGAAAAACAAGAAGTTAGATGTCGGCTTTGTTTGGTCTCTCAAATACGATTCCGTCGGTTAATTTAGCTCATTCTTGTTAATTTTAACTCAAAAGTCAAAATGTTTAAAGTGTACCAAAATTATAGGCGACACTATATAGTTTTTATTAGTTTATTGAAATTAACCCTTGGATCATTTTGAAATAAAATAGACCTTGGGCCATGTAATACCATTGAATTTAATAATAAACCACAAACACATGATTTTTCTTTTCTTTTTTGGCTTAAATATTGCATTCGTCCCTGCAAATATGTCTCATTTAAGTTTTGGTCCCTATAAAAAAAATAATTTATTTTTGGTCCCTGCAAAATTTTTTGTTTTTTAAAATAGTTCCTCCAAGGACTATTTTCAGAAACAAAAAATTTTGCAGGGATCAAAAACTATAAAATGGGTCCAGTCATCATGTGTCACGTATACAAATCATCACAAAAATGAGGTCAGGGACTATTTTAAAAAATAAAAAATTTTGCAGGGACCAAAAACAAATTTTTTTTTACAGGGACCAAAACTTAAACGAGACATATTTGCAGGGACGAGTGCAATATTTAAGCCTTCTTTTTTCTTCATCTTCTTCATTCTATTTCTTCTTCACCTTCATCAATCTTCATACACATTCAAGCCCAAGAAAATGAAAATTAAAAACTGAAATTCATTTTTCAATCTTCATCTCTTCTTCTCCTAAAACCCATAAATCCCTAAATTACTTAATCTTTAGTTTACAAATGCATCAACTCAAAAACACCAACAACACATAATCTCAACATGGGTAATATATATTTCATTTTAGCCTTTTAAAAAAAAAAAATACAGAATCTCATCACTACACCACCATCATAATCAATAACAATTCTAATTCTTTAAAAAAAAAAAAAACCTTAAACCTGAAATGGATAGAATTTAGAGAAAGTATTGGATCTATGATCTGTAAACAAAACTTAGGCAGTGTACTTTTCCTAAAAAAAAAAAAAAAAGAAACTTAGGCATGTACCTATATCACCGCAAACACTTTGATAGTGCAGTGTGAAGCATGTAGGACAAGCGATAAATTGCGGTATGAATTCGTACCCAAGCGATGCATCCTGGGTTTATTAACTACGGATAAAGCCTTAAAACTTTTAATCATTAGGGGGGCCAAAACAAAATTCATAAATTCTTTAGGGGACCAAATATAGAATTTAACTAATCACAATTTAATACACAATATTAACAACTCCATAACAAATTTATTTGCATAGGAGTTTTTTTCTTTCTTCGTTTGTTTTGCCCAATGTTTTATTACTAATGTTGATGGGTTGGGTATCAAGCATGATGTGCGACAAATGGTTTTTCCCATTCTCATATGACACAGCAAGCAGAAAAAATAAGCCTGCACCAAAAATTAACAAGTTGTTAAAAAAAATATAACCAAGTACGTTAGAACAAATAATCAACTAATCATGACATCTTGTTCATGAATAGATGATGAAGATTTTTTTTTAAGAAATGAACAGATGATGAAGATGAATATAGGTACACCATAACAAAACCTAGAAGTTAAAAGCAGAAGCAAACTGCAACACTAATTCAACCGACCTGAATTTAAACTGCTGAAATGTCCCTTTTTTTTTTCTTCCCTCAAGTTAGCTCTATTTAAGGGTAGACATTGTGTCCTTCCAACTAGGGGAATTCTTGCTCTTACTTCGAGTCAAGAAGCCAAATCCAAAGGTTTTCTTTGAGGTCTCCTCCGTGTTAATAAAACCAACCAACTTCGCAACAAGCGCAGCACTTTCTCTTATGTGGTTCAAATCTCGTGTATCCGTCCATATGAGCCATGCCAATTGTATACTTCTGTGTTTAGTCTTCAAATCAATACCCCACTTCAGGTATAGTTCCTCTCTTCCCTTTCTCGAAAACTTCTTATGCACTTGCTTACTGAGCATTTTCCTCTCACGAGTTAGAGACAGCAGGCTGTTCAGTAATTGTGGCATGAAAATAGTGTGAAAACTTGATATATGACATAAAAATAGCGTAATTGTGACTTTATGCAAGCGTTTCATGTAAAAGTATTCATAATTGAAACACCAGCCATTATATCTTGCATCATATATAACAAAAATATGGCACGTACTAAATGGACTATAACTTGTCCAGTGAAAATCAATAAACATGGTTGATCATGTTTACAAATGCAAATGTGAATTGCATTTAAAAATCTACTCAAGAAGCAGCAAAATATTTTACCTTGAATTGGGTGTGACATCAAGACCTTCTACTCCTGTAATGTGATTTTCGCTAGAAAAAGTGTCCTTTAAAAAGGACAAACGTCTGAGCTCTACATCCAAGTACACAGAATCTGAAAGTTCACCTTTGATGAGAAGGAAAAAATAAGACCTATGTACAAGTGGCACATTGCATGCATCCCAAAGTTCGACTATATCTCTCTGTTGCATCTCAAATTTAGAGGGTATTAAAGTCCCCCAAACTCCGGGGAAACTGAGACCTCTTACTCTGTTCACATTTTTATTGACTGGAGGTGTTCTTACAGGTACCTATCATACATTAAAACAAACATATTGGTGAAGGTTTCATGAAGGAACCCAGGAACTTAGGCAAGAGCATAGAACTTTTAATCTCTTGACATTTAGTTTAAGTTATAATCACAAAAGATCCAAGGGTGAGAGAGATTATTAGACAACACTTCCTATTTTCTATTTAAATATAAGTTATATACAAGAACACCAAATGTTATCTTTGAATTCACGCTACAAAATTTCTACTCTGACTTGGTGATCTTGTATGTGTAATTACTCGGACTTGATATAACCAAGCCTGCTACTTGATGCTTACACTATTGTTAAACAACATGAACGACTCCTAGCCAAATGGAAAATTTTATATGCTTATTATTGCATCTCATACAATAATTTTACACACTATTTAGATCATATTTAAGAATTAGCATAATGATAAGGTTCATGCATGCACTATATTATTATTTCCCAAGTTTCGTCTTTGCACCAATAGTCTCTTTTTATTCAAGTTTTCACCTAGTCATCTAACAAATAATTAAAATGAAATAATCATGAATATTTATACCCCATGAAAGACATACAACATCATAATTTGTGCTTAGTTGCTTACCAGACGATTATCAATGTCTTTGACCGCTGGTTTTGGTTTAAGACTTTCATTCATTCTTACAACAAAACTGAGGACACTGGAAGTTTCCTTTGTATCAGAATCCATAATAGATTCTACATCTTCCATTGAAGCATTCATCTCGCGAATTAGAGAAGATTTTTTGGAAGTTTTTCTTCTTTTAGCACGTAATTTCGGTTCAGGTTGCTTCTCAGGAAAGCATATCAAGCTAGTAGAGTATTCCTTTTCAGCACTAGCTGGTGAATTGAATGATACTTGTTCCATATCATCAACTTGAGGAAGTGACATAGTTTTAAGGTCTTCCTTATCAAACTGATGAGGTGATATGGGTTCCTGGTCTAGCTTATTAGACAAAGGAGGTGACACATTTTGCTCCAACTGAAGGAGCTGAGGATGCAATGAATTTTCCTCATCCACCTTATCTACCTGAGGAGGAGACATGTCAGCCATGCAACGCGGTTCAGATTCAAATGAGTCATTAGATTTCTCTGAGAGGTTCACAAGATGGTCATTGGTCCTTTTAATGTCCTCGACTTTTTGCTGAGGAACATCTTGATCACTATGCCCATTCCCTATAAATGATTTATCATCTACCTGAAGAAGAGGCATAACCGCCATGCAAGAAGATTCATATTCAAATGAGTCATTAGATTTCTTTGAAAGGTTCACAAGTTGGTCGTTAGTTCTTTTAATATCCTCATTTTTTTGATGCGGAGCATCTTGATCACTATGATCATTCCCTACAAATGATTTACCATCTACCTGAGGAGGACACATGGAAGCCATGCAACAGGGTTCCGCTTCAAATGAGTCTTTAGATTTCTCTTCTAGGTTCACAAGATGGTCGTGTGTCCTTTTAATGTCTTCAATTTTTTGTGGAGGAGCATCTTGATTACTATGCCCATTCTCTGTAGAATATTTATGATCTACCTGGGGAGGAGACATGGCATCCATGCAACATGGTTCAAATTCAAATGAGTCATTAGATTTTTCAGTGAGGTTCACAAGATGGTTGTTGGTCCTTTTAATGTTCTCAATGTTTTGTTGAAGAGCATCTTGACCATTGTGTTGTTTCCCTGTATTTGATTTACATTCAACCTTAAGAGTAGACAAGGTAGCGATGCAACATGGTTCAGATTCAAATGAGTCATTAGATTTCTCTGCGAGGTTCACAAGATGATCCTTGGTCTTTTTAATGTCCTCATTTTTTCGTTGAGGAGAATTTTGATCACTATGTCCATTTCTTGTAAATGATTTACGCTCTGCCTGAGGAGGAGACATCGGAGCCATGCAACATGTTTTGGATTCAAATGAGCCATTATATTTCTCTCTGAGGTTCACAAGATGGTTGTTGGTCCTTTTAATGTCCTCGATTTTTTGTTGAGGAGCATCTTGATCACTATGTCCATTAACTGTAAAGTATTTACATTCTACATGATGAGGAGACATGACAGTCATGGAACAAGGTTCAGATTCAAATGAGTCATTAGATTTGTATGTGAGATTCACAAGATGGCTGTTGGTTCTTTTAATGTCCTTGGTTTTTAGCTGAGAACCATCTTGATCACTATGTCCGTTCCATGTAGATGATTTACGTTCTACCTGAGAAGGAGACATGACAACCATGCAACAAGATTCAGATTCAAATGAGTCGTTAATTTTCTCTATGAGGTTCACAAGATGGTTGTTGGTCCTTTTAATGTCATCACGTTTTTGGTGAGGAGCATCTTGATCACCATGTCCATTACCTGTAGAGTATTTACATTCTACCCGAGGAGGAGACATGACAGCCGTGGAACAAGGTTCAGATTCAAGTGGGTTGTTAGATGTGTTTGTAAGGTTCACAAGATGGTTGTTGGTTCTTTTAATGTCCTCGGTTTTTCGCTGAGAAGCATCTTGATCACTATGTCCATTCCCTATAGATGATTTACGTTCTACCTGCGAAGGAGACATGACAACCATGCAACATGCTTCAAATTCAAACGAGTCCTTAAATTTCTCCGTGAGGTTCACAAGATGGTTGTTTGTCCTTTTAATGTCATCAGGTTTTTGCTGAGGAGCATCTTGATCACTATGCCCATTCCTTGTATATGATGTACGTTCTACATGAGGAGGAGACATGACAACCATGCAACATGGTTTGGATCCAAATGGGTCGTTAGATTTCTCTATGAGCTTCACAAGATGGTCGTTGGTATTTTTAATGTCCTCAACTTTTTGGCGAGGAGCATCTTGATCACTACGCCCACTCTCTATGGAGGATTTACCATCTTCTTCCACAAATTGAATCATGGGTGAATTTACTTCACTTTCTTCACAAGCAGGAGTGGAATTTCCTTCACTTTCTTTAAAAGCAGGAATGGATATATTAATATTTGTTTTATGCTCGGTTTCTTCTTCTTTTATTTCAATACACAATGCTTCCTTGCAACTATATTTAGATTCAGATCTACTAGCCATTTCCTCCCAACCTTGACATGGATCAGGCCCTAGAAATGTGGGAGGACAACCATCCAAGAGAAAGTTGTCCTCACAATTCTCATGTTGCTTGAAAAGGTGCTCATTAGAAATAGACGAATCAGATGTTGTTCTGTCAAGATTCTCAGAAATGACGTCTGTAACTGGACTAGGATCATTAGAAACACCTGACCATTCAGAGGCCCAATCTTGATCTACTTTTAAAACCTCATCTTTGCCAACTGACTGGAGCAAATTTTGAAAGAGGTCACGTTGCCGAGTTAATTCTTTGATCTCCTTATCCTTCTGCGAATTTTCAAATTCAAGAAAAGGCCCTTATTCTCATGATCACAAAATCTAATTCTTTGAACAAACTATAAAAGGGGAGCGATAATCTTAAAACCTATAATTTTTTACCACCATTTGAGATTTAAAAAACTAAAGTGTGATTGTTCGCAAGGAATAAGAACATTTTATGAAAATAAAAAATAGACAACTTCCTCATGTTCTTGTTCCTAAGCTTCATACCGAGGAAATTAAAAAGAAATAAAAAAAGGAAACAAAGGGAATAAAATGCAATTGTATTATATTTTAGCACCAAAACACAACCTTATTTGGATATGAAACTTACCAACCTTATAGTTCTTCTCTAATTTGAAAGAAAAATGAGCATCATATTGAATGAAGTTAGTTCATAATTTTTAATCAAATTCATATATGCAATATTTTTTTAAGTGAACCAAAATTATAAAAATGTTTAAAGTACTATCATAATATTTGATGCAATGCAGATATTACTGTATCATATAATTACCCTCCAGAACACTGAATTTACAGTGTCTTTCTCATTGGTTCAATTTGATGCTCCCTTAAGTATGACGGCATTTAAGGTCTTCAATTCATTCTCCATTCTAGTTAATAATTTTTAATCAAGTTCATATATACAGTATTATTTTAGGTGAACCAAAATTATAAAATTGTTTAAAGTACTATCATAATAGTTGATGCAATGCAGATATTATTGTAGAGAATAATTACCCTCCAGAACACTGAATTTATAGTGTCTTCCTCACCTGTTCAATCTGATGTTCCCTTTCCTTAAGTATGATGGTATTTAAGCTCTTCAATTCATTCTCCATTCTAGCCAATTCCTTTTGTAGTTGCTTTACCAAAACCTTGTCTGACATGACAACGTTGACCCGAGCATTAGTAGTCACCTGTTTTGCGCAACCAGCAAAAAATAAAGTATTTTTTGATTGCTCGATCTGGCTGCGTGCTGGACTAATTGTACAAATGATGGCTGTTCTGGCATTGCCTCCTAAAGAGTTATGCAGAATGCGAGTAAGTTTAGAGTCTCTGTAAGGTATGTGCCCATTTCTTTCCTTGCTGCAATCAATAATTGGGATTTATTATTTAGCCAGTTTATGTAATGAAGTAATGAGATGAAGATGAAAAGGGCATGAATTATAAAAGAGAACTTTCGATAATGATATCTTGGGGTAGGGGAAAACAGTCAACATCCAAGGTCAAAGATGAATTTAGAGTTTCTAGTTCTAATTTCATAGATTTTCTTATAGGAATTGCATAACTACCTAATTAATCAGGATCATCAAATGTAGCATTGGTGTTAGCCAAAATGTTTTGAAAGATATGTTTAGAAACAAACTTCATTAATGTTATGTAAAAAAATTAAGTTATATTCAATAGTTATCTCTTAACATTTTATTATTAAAAAAATTATATAACATAAGCATAGTTGACACAACTCGTGAACTCAAAGTGCAATACAAATTCACTAAAAAATTCATTGGACTGATTTCTAGAACCTAGCCCATGTCAATTAGCTCTTGTCTAAGCTTGGTCTTGCATGGCCCTAGTAAATTTAGTATTAGAAAATTGTTTTTCTCCCTTTCGCAATTGCTCATTCCCTTAATTATGCTAAGCGTGAGTTAACTCAGGCATGCCCGTGAATGAGAAGAAACAACACAGTAGGGAGAAGAGCAATTTTCTTAGTATTATGTGTAGTATATTGGAAAAATGATATCAGAATATGGGTAGTAAGTTGTTAGTCTATAGAATAACGAGCAATGTTTCAATAATCTACATGACTCAAAATTAAATGTGATCAGTCTTTGGTGAAAAATAATCTTGAGTTGTGACTTGAAAGATCCTAGAAAAGAATTTTAACAAGAAATGTAAATCATCAACATGAAAGAATATCCACTCTTTAGATTTCCTAACCTAGAAACTATTACACTCACTTGTAAACAAAAACACTCAATCAACAATTTTAATATATTAAATGAATAATCAGTTGTTGCTCGACAAGCAAACTTTAGAAGAATAAGAAGCAAAAAAAAAAGGAAGGAAGTTGTACCATAGTTTCCTGATTACAGTTCCGAGGGTCAGTAAACTGCGATTTATGTGGCTACCTTCTCTCAATCTTGTGCCCGCTGATAATGCTTGAGAAGCACGCTCACTTCCTGCTAGATCAACAAAATTCTGCGCAAAGAGACTGACTCTTGTTCATTTCATCAATCAGACAATTTAAGTACACACACACACACCAAGGGGTAATGATCTTACCACACTGGCAAAAAGTGCACCAGATCTTGCTGTGCCTACAAAATCACTAGGATTGCTTTCAAGTGTCTGCAGAAAACCATAAACTCATCATTTTGGGAAAATTCAGGAGTAAAATACAATATTAAATCTCAATTACTATGTAATTTAGTAACAAAGTGAATACCAGTCGAAGAATTTGATGAGATCTGGAACTTGTTTCATTCATGGCAGTCTCTTCTGTTGTCCTTTCAGCTGCAAGATATATGCAAATAATGATATGGCTTAAAATGGAGCACTAGAAGGTATCAAAAACATTATATGAAAAACACTAATTCGACTCTAGTACCTGCACATTTTGAAATAAGTTGCTGCAACCGACTTCTCTCTGTCAGAGTCTCCTCGGTAAGTTTCTCAACAATAGTCCCTTTCTGTTCATGGTGCAAAGATTCTCAACCATTCAAAAGAACTAAAACCAAAAAGTCTTGACCATTACATAATAAGGAAAATATCCTATGAAGTTTACCTCTGGATCATCTAGGAGTCTTAGTGTGGTAGCATTTGAATTGAGAAGGTCTCTCACAGCTTCATTATATATTTCCAAGGCAGAGAACTTCACAATAAAATCTCTTTCTTTATGCTGAGACGAAAGAAAAAAATATTATTTTTTGCTAAAAACCAAACAATACCATCCATTCAAATTGTTTTATACCTTTTCTATGTATTCATAGATATCCTTCACTGCAAGTTCAGTAATTCCAGTCATGGTATATGTCTTTCCACTGCTTGTTTGCCCATATGCGAAAATGCTCGCTGAGATTAAAATTTGTTGATGAAAAACAAAAATGAGACTTCGACCAGCCACCATAGCAATAAATAAATGAAATCACGAAGCATATAACAAGAACGAGAAGAATATTACTCACAGTTGATACCCCTAATTACTGAAAGGGCAACTTCCTTAATCCCTTGCTCATAAACCTGCTTAGTGGGACATTTTTCTCCAAATACCCTATCTGCTTCCAACAAATCATCAATAAAATATGAGTAGGAATTCAAAAAACAAAATCATTCTGGTTGCTTGTTGACCTTTGACAACCGAAGGCTTAACACAAATAATAATAATAATAATAATAACAACAACAACAACAACAACGTTTATGTATGGAAAAGTTTCATAAATTACAACTACAACAAACACATGAACATAATGGACATGTTTATTACCAAATGTATATGTATCCGGCGATGATCGCTGTTCTGCATGACCATTGTTCTTGAATTTGATCGTGTTATGAGAAACACATTCCCATTCTGAAACATCCTGCCTCGTTTTTTCTCTTTCATTCAAAGGCCTTACTCTAATCGCAACATAAATTCTCTCTTCTTTGCCATTTGAATGAGGAACATTGTTTCCTCCTTGTTCCTCGCTCATCTTCACGAATCACAATTAGAACACCAAATTTGTAATCATTGAAGCAACAACAACACCTCTTTTATCCATTTTGTTTCTTCAACGTTTCATTATATTATTTTTCATATTACTCGAAATAATTTCTCTCACAAAGCCAAACAAACGATATCGTTTAAAAAGGATAATCGGTGATACCGTTGTCTCTATCTATATGGCCGCCGGTGGGTGACCGGAGAAGGAGAAAACGGAGTTGAAAATCAAATGAAGCGGGTTATGGGGTATAGCCTCTGGATTCCGCAACCACCGCGTAAATACAAACCGTTTCGCCCGCTAAAACTAACATTTAATTAATTCTCTATTTTACCCCTAACTTTTATAGTTATTCTTTCATGTTGTCACCCATAATGCCCCTCGTAGTTAACATATTTTTTACATGGAAATTCAATGGGTTGTTTAAGTTTTTTACAATTTCATTTACGCTACTTCAATACATGTTCAATTTCATCGTTTGGATTCTTCCATATCAATGTCTAAATAAAGAAACAACAAATAACGATATAACATTGATAAACCAATTCATCATAAATCAACATTTGTGTTGCATTATCTTTTTCTTGATGAAATAATATCTAGAATCGCATTATAAAAAAATCTATTTTTTTTTATGTTTAAAAAAATGTAATATTTTTTATAAGACAAATATAAATTTATTACAGTTAAAAATGTAATATAATTAAAACAAACATGTATAAAAAGCTTGACACACCCCAACCCCCCTCATTTGAGTAAAAAAGTTTGATTTGCATAATCAATTTCTCTCCCACTTACTATGACCCTTTAACTTTTTTTTAAGCAATATATATAATTAAACTTTATCAGAGTCGTCCCTATGAAACTAGAGGCTCGACTCTCATAGTAAAAATAGGTCCCTAATAAAAAAAACGCACAATTTTTTTTAAAAGATTAATCTTCTATTTAAATTGAAAATAACACCCGTACAATGATTGTTAGCCACCGAAATCAATTTTTTTTTACTAAAGACATGTTTTTTAACTTAGAAATAGAAATATGGAACATGATTTTTTCTTAGAAATTGAAACATGAAACATGTTTATTTTTCTTTTATGAGTGGAGGTGGGGATATTGAACAATAGTTTTTTTCTTGAGACCCATCACTTTAGAAGACTCAGCTCGGTTGAGCTCTTTGCACTCCCCAAAGAACCGCCTTGAACTTTATAATATTGGCCTTGCAAACTCATACATGGCCGACCTACCGGCAAAATCACCAAGACAATGGTCTTGGGCTTTTAAAAATATAAATTTTTATTTAATAAAAAATCTCTTGGTCATTATTTCTAAATTTAAAATTAATAAAAAATTAATATTATCTCATGAAAGATTAAATCAATTGTTTTATTATTATTAATTGTAAAAGTAATACCAAACAAAATCTAGTACACTTTTGTCAAAAAAAAAATCTAGTACACTAATTTATTAAAAGATGTTGTATTTCAAAATGTATAAAAAAACAGAACTTAAACAAAGATTTAGTACTAAAATATCATTAATATTATCATGAACTATGAAATGACCTCAAAATAAAATTTGTGTTGGGTTGGTCTTGATCTCATAGTGTCGAGTGCAAATTTTAATTTAGTAAAGGCAACCGAACTAGTCATAGCATTAACTTAACATTTTGTGACATTTGCAAATTTTTACATTATAACTAAATATTGTTTGAGAATGTTACAATGTATTTACATCGTATTTTCTAAAGCTAGAATGTAATTGTACACGTCATCAACATGGTAGTCATTCTTTTTAGGGATGGTAGTCACTTTGGATTGAATCAGAATAAGTGAGTATAGGTTTGCTGAGGAATGTTAAGTTTAAAAAAAAAAAATTGAGAAATTATTAAACGATGTGCAATTCTTTTTTTAGTTTTTCAAAGCAAGAATCTAGTTAGTAGTTTATGTTGTACCAAGAATCTAGTCAGCAACCCAATGATTTTCATTAAGAAAATTAGGGGTGGGAATAGGCAGGCTGAGCTAGACTTTGTAGGACCTGAGTCTGGCCTACCAATTTTTTTGAAGATCTAAGTTTGGCCTGCGGCCTGTCATAGACTTACTTGTTAGACCTGAGTCTGGCCTTTGGAAAGCCTGATACGGGTTGTTAGCCTGTTTAAAAGCATATTTCATATGAACATCTTTTAATAAGCAATGTGCTCTAAGTTTAAATAGATTAGCAAACTAATATATCAATTAGATTAAACTATCTTTTGATAATCAAGATGAGTTTTTAGGGAATTTGACTATATATTGTACCATATTTCAATTCTAGTTTATAATAATACATTTAAATATGCAAACAATTAATGTATACTCATAAGCTTAAATTACTGAAAAAGTTAACAAATTTTTATTTTAATTCAAATTACAAAATATAATATAATAATAAATAATATTATCCATATTTACTTAAATATGCTTAAGAGGCTTTTTGAATGGCATGCGACCTGACCTTTTAAGCTAAACAGGCTTCTAAAAAAGCCTAGACCTTCTCTGTTTAAGAAAAAAAGTCTGGCATGACATAACCTGTCGTAGGCTAGGCCGTAGCCCCCTGTAGGCCGGTTTGGCCTATTCCCATCCTTAAAGAAAATGATCCTAATATTTTCTAATCAACTCATAGTTGCGAAGAAGAAGCTTAATTGATTCATCTCAATCCCACTTTGATTTTTTTTCTTTTTTGAAGATGCTAAAATGGAATAATATTAACACCATAAATTGTCCTTCCTAGCACAAGGTGTGCCAAAGAAAAACAAAAGAGTCTAAAGAATATTTACAAACTGGGAAAAGAAAAAACAACAAAAATAAAATCGAAAGAAATAACAAATTATCCGGTACCTAACATTACGAGGGGACTAAGCTACCAACTATGGTAATTGAGAGAGAACTGAGCAAATTTCTCCTTCAACCACAAGAAAGAAAGTGACTTTATTTTGTCGACAATCCGCGTAATCGAGCAGTCTTTAGCGTTGAAAATTCTGTTATTTCTTTCTTTCCATATTTTCCACACAGTAGCAAACCAAATGGCGATTAAAATAGTGAACCGCACCTGAGGTCCACCACCACCTAAACAGAATTGAGTAAAATGATCTGATACATCTAGCGGGGCGACGGTGGAAAAACCAATCCAACGGAGAATACAGTTCCAAACCGTACTAAAGTAAGAGCAATGTAAAAATAAATGATTAATAGTTTCCGGAGAGCCGCATCCAGTAAGACACAAGCAGGAATCAGAATTAAGAAAATTACGTCGCAACAAGTTATCTCTGGTTGGCAGTCTATTTCGAAACAGACGCCAAGCAAAAACCACAACCTTCAAAGGTACATTCTTTTGCCATAGCATCTTCATATCCACCGGAGCATCTTTTGTCTATCATCTTTATATTTCACTCTCTTAAAATAATAATTGTTTAAAGTTTGTGCAAAGTAATTAAAGAAATAATTAATTATGTTGATTTCAATGGTAAAATTAGTATTATTTACTAATAAATCATTGTTAATTGTAGTTAGTCGAGTTGTTAAATTAGATAAAATTCAATAAATAATGATACAATAATAAAAAAAAAATACTTCATTGATATTTTAAAGTGGTAATTAGTTTGTGACAGAAAAAAATCTTAAAAAGAGACGGAAGGAGAGAATATTTCATTATAGATCAACCGATATTCAAATAAAAAAATAGTTCCTCAAAAAGAAATAAAGTGAACGATTGATTTGAGTTGATTTGCATTGTTAAAAAATTATTTGTCTCCTTTTGTCAAAAAAATAAATAAATTATTTGTCTCCTGTTATGAGGACTATGCACTATGCAGTGGGTTCACTTTTTTTTGACGCATGAAATAAAGTGAATTCAGCTGGAGCATAACGGTTAATTGCATGCCGACCTGAAATAAAGTGAAGATATATTTTTATTTCTCTCTTTTTTTAAGAGGAAAAAGAATAGTGTAACCCATTATATTCCAAATCCAAAGTTTACATTGATTGAAAACCGATAAGAAAAATGCTTACCTACCTGTATTTGTGCCCAACCTAGCAATATATAACCCAACCCAAGGAAACACTTTAATATTAGCAATAGCTACAATACTGTGCATTCAACAAAAATCCCACTGAAGATAATTATTTTTTAATAACCATCTAATCCATGCTGCAACTCAATTAAGACGTGAGTTTACAGGAGAAAGAATGGGAGAGTTTTAGAGGAAAAAAAAAAAGGAGTAAATGAAATAAATAGAGTCTATTGGAGGGGAGGGCTTTAAAGAGTTAATTTTTTTTTTCATAATACAAAACCCTTCTTATTTGAGGGAATTAAAAAGTTGTATTGAATGAGGGTTTTGAAGAATTTATATGAATTCTTCAAATTTAATCCATGTTGTTTTAATGTTCTTAAAATTAAAAATATATAAATCATAAACATTAGTTTATAATTCTCTAAAAAAAATACTCTTTTAAAAAAATGTGAAAAATTTCTCCATTTTTTCTCTACATTTTCCACCACCAAAAGTCCTCTCTTCCACTCCTCTCTAATCTCCCAAACAAAGCCTAAAGAGTAAGTTTTGCTTGCCTGGTCTCAAACATTTTATCGTACAATTCACACACAAAAATATATATCAGAGGGGTATGAGTCTCATTTAATAAATAAAGTGTCTAAATATTTGTAACCAATCAAATATATTTTCCAACTAGATAAGCTATCTCACACATTTTTGTATTGTTTGACAATTTTTTTTGGAGAGTTTGTTATAAATCTCGAAATGGTGAGAAGTTTGGAAAGCATTGGGAGCAACATCATGTTAATACTCTCGAACAACAAGATATGAAAATACAAAATCAATTCTCTTCTTTTTAAACGGTAAAATTTATTAATAACCAAGTCATCATATAAGATGTAAAATATTTTACCTATTCATAATCGGTGTGAGACTATATCAATTCTCACTTGAATCTAACAATCTATTTCCCTAGTGTGAGTCTCTCACATCCTATATTTGATCCAAACATCATGAGTACACTTATGTTCCCCCACCAAGCCGAACCAAGCTTAAATACCACATGTTAGGAAGTTTCGTAGAGCATCGAAAACTACAACAAATCAAATGTTCAAGAAGAGAGACGAGTCGTAAACACTCATTATGTATATGAGTCGTCTCTATTATATAATGTTTATATAGCTAATGTTTTTATCAAATGTAGTCGATATGGAACTGATCATCAATACTTGAACCCAACATCCAAAATAGATCCAAAAGTGGACCATTGCCATTTTAAATATAAATGTGAACTTTATAATAAAAATGGGAACTTTATTTTATTTTTTTTAACAAAAACAAAATTCTTTTATTCAAACTAATAGAGTATACCAAATACAACCACATATTCAACATTGTTAAATGCGTAAATGATCAATTTACGAACAAACTCAAACTCACAACACTCAAGTTAATTAACAACAAACAATGGAAAAATACCTACATATGATATGATCGAGTCAAAGTGACTGGAATAACCATGCATTCAGATATGCAACATTGACTCCTCAATCATTGGTTGATTCTGTAATTGATCGAAGATGGTCTTTCAATAGGAGTCAAACAAAAATCATACCAAGACGGAAATCAAACAACTCCGCACAAGATGGTAAACAATACAACACCACACTCGGACAAAGAAATAAAGATTCCAATGGTTTTTTTTTTGTATGGTTAATTTCTCTTTTAGAAAGCTACACTACACTACTACCTATGTAAAACATGACAACTTTATTGTCTCCTTATTTTGTCTGCATCAATGATGCAGAAGCTCATTCCTTTCCCATTTGTTATCGTTTTCCATTTAAGCCTGACAATTTCTTGTTTACAATTGAGAAAAGGATGTTGTATTTGTATTCATTAGAGTTGTCAAAATGAGTCGATTCTAATAGATCGGCCATTAGCGTACAATTTTTTTTTAAGGTTGTTCATCAGGCACCCTCAGTTTGGTAAAAAAAATCCAATTATCGTTGGTTGCCACTCATCCACAGACAACGGTATAAGTGTCGTTCGACATTTTTTAAATCAGTCCAATCATTTTTAAATAGATTTAACCAATTTAAAAAAGTTTTTTGAATGGTAGTTAACTACCATTGAAATAATTTTGTCAGTTTAATATGTCTGAGGGCAAATAGTGGTTGTCTAAACAGCAATTTACCTTTTTTACCAAACCATTAGCCTACATCTTAGAATGGACATGACTGCAAAAAAGTAAGCCCAAAATTAATTGGGCCTTTGTGGATACATTTGAAAATTGAACATTTCTTTTTAAGCCTCCTTAAAATACCAAATTTGCCGTTATATACAACATCGGGTAGATATATACCAGATTGGTTAGGTAGATAACTACAAGACAATACAAGCACAGGTAGATATATACGGGATAGGTTAGGGATATATCTACAGAACGCCTTGTTACAATAGTTATATACCGGAAAGATCATCATATAGGACATAACACTATTTTGATTTTTGGTACTTTTATTTCCTCTTTCGCACTACACTTGAATTTTCTTCTAAACCTTGCAATTTTAAGGCGATTTTGGATTTTCCATTACAATCATTCCAACAATTAGCATTAATCTTCACTAAACTTGATCAATTAGCCGGTAATTCGCACTTCTTCCTATCACATTGAAAGATTGCATAATTTTCGTTGGTTTTTTTTTTTTTTTTTTTTATAGTTTATGCACAATTATGCATATACCCTAAAAGCCAAATTTCAATTACAGTAAATAAATGGGGAGAAAAGACTATCAAAATTGAGTTTCTCATATCTTTGAATTCAACCTATGTTCTTAATGTTGGATAAATATTGAATCTATCAATAGCAAAAATTGAGTATTAAATACAGAACGATTGCAGCCATAATATTGCCAATCAATAGTTATATAACTAGAAACTGAAACTTAAATATTAAGTGGAGATTTTACCTTAACTTTGGAGGTAACTCTAACTTAGCTCTTACAAGAACATAAATTAGGAACAAGATTCAACTATGGGTCGATTTTACCTTTCCTTTGATGCGCGTAGAAGGATAAAAAAATTGGATGAAAAATGGTTTGGAGAGCTATGAGTTGACTTAGGACTCACAGAAAGAAAGAAGAAATAAGATCGTGTACTCCTGTACTTAAAAATACAAATCCGATATATTAGTTCATTTTTTAAAAGAATGGTTTTAAAACCTTCAAATATGCAACAAAATATTAGAATATGCATATACTTATATTGATCAAAAACTTATTTAATTCTTAAAAAAAAACCAACAAGTTGATAAACATATGTAAAACTGAGGTGAATAATAAATTTGTGTAAAAATCACATTTTACGTCACAAGCTACAAATCATGGCTAAAGGCAAATTTAGTTCCACCGTGTAAACATCCAAACATATAAAAATCAATCAATTATACATCTCAAGTGAATTCAAACATAGATTAGGATGAGAAACATGAAATTAAATCCAAGCTTTCAAAACAATATTTATCATTCCCATGCCACCATTCAACAATACTATTACATATTTATAATAGAGCAACATTTGAAATATGTATAAACTTGTTAAGGTACACAAGAAGATGTTACACAAATTAATATTGTACTTGAAAATTCACAAATTACTTATGTTGTCAAGCTCTTCTGAACCCTTTTCACCACTCTGCTTTCCAATAGCTTTTAGAAGTGCTTCATTAACATCTCTAACATCAAGATTTTCATCCTCAGCCACAATAATAGCTTCCATAGAAAATCCATTTTCACATGAAACTCTTGCTTCCTCAACATTCACACACATCTCTTCAAAAGCTTCTAAAATTGGAACCAACTTGTCACCTCCTTTCTCACATGTAACCTTTACCAAAAAAGTTCCTCCCCTTATTTTCTCTATTTTAACATCCTGATAAATTTTGTAAAACATTAAATATAATAATCAATAACATGTTATTTTTGCTTGTTTTTAATATTTGTATATAGGCCTTGGTTTGTGTTTTTCTATAATAAAAAGGTTAAGAGAATAAATATAAACAAACCTTGTTATCATTGACATTATTCAATAAGCTAATGTAGTCTCTTCTTGTGGCTATTAGGTTTTCATACTCTCTTTTGAGAGTTTCTAGTGCAAGCTTTAGCTTGTGAATGTGCAGAATAGTACTCTTGTGAATGGAATTTCTGTTGGCCTTCAAAACAAACAAGTAATAACTTCAGTGCTTGAAAAATAAGTAACATATAGTGATTAAATTTGTGAAATCAATGGAAATGAGAGAATGTAAAAAAAGAAAGAAAAAAAAAAGGTTAGAATGTTAATTTTACATTATTGTTGGAGTTGGTAAGGACTCGTAGAATGTGAAGTCTTCTGCGCAGTGATACCCTTTTCTGCACCTTACAAGCCATCTCTTTTATTATCTCTTGTGATTTGTGAATGTTGAAGTGTGAGAATACTAAACTCTGGCATGGTATTTATAGTTGGTGAAATGGAGTGTTGTATCTTGTATTCTTGCCCTTGGAATTGATAAAAATAAGCCATAGTTACTTTCTTTGTGTCCTATATGAAATATGAAATTATGTTTTTTTTTTTTTTTTATGAAGAAATGAAATTATGGGTTATTAACTAAAGAATTTAACTTATTCTCTTCAAATTGACTATTTTCATTGGAGAGAAAAACCAGCCTCAGTTTTGCAAATTCAGCTCTATTTTTGGGTTTTTTAAAATTGGCCATCAACTTTGAATTTCAAATTTGACCTAAATATTTTAAAATTATCATTTTAGATACCTTTTTGTTATAATTTATACTTGCATCCCAAATTTTTTTAAAATTTATAAAATTATTCCAACATAGTTTATTTTTTGGGTTACCATGTCATATGTAATTTTTGTCATGGTTTAGCAGTGACTAATCTCCGTCATCTTTATCAAAAAATATGTGAACCACTCTTTTAAGAGACTCAAATTCCTTACCACTTATATCAATCAATTGTTGGTATTTCAACAAAGTTTAAGTATAAAGAATATTATCACTCTATAAAAAAAAATCTAATGAAACATTTGAATTGCCTAAAATTCTTTTCCCTAGACTTTTCAACCACCCTATCCAAGCACACTCAAATAAACAAATACAAAATAAGTAAAATATTGTCCTGCTAGTGTAAGTTTACAGCATTATGTTTTATTTTCCCCTCAAAAAATCATTAAATTTTATGTTTTAAATTAGTTGTATATGAAACTCTTTTTTTCCTTTCTATTTTTGTGATAAATAATAATTAAAACAGAGGACAATATTACAATCGATGATAAAAAAACGGAAACAAAAAATTATGTTTTGTAAAAGAAAACAAAACATGTAATTGGTTTCCATTTATCTTGAAAATCAGAAGAAGTAGAATTTCATGGGGGAGCGTACTTATATGTTTTCCTTATATATTCCTTCTCAAATATATCTATAAAATATTAATTGAACACAAATGATGGTATATTAATTAAATCTTTTTTTTTTTATACTAAAAACGATATTCATTCTTTTAAATTGGTAGAATACGTTTATAACAATACAAATTCAATATCGTTAAAACTATAAAAAGATGAATTTGTAAACAAACTCACAATATCCAAGTTAATAACATAATACGACAAATTTAAAATATCTACAAATATGACAAAAACAAAATGACCAAAATACTCAGATCTATAGTATTGACGCCAAGTCATGATTGAATATGGAATGATCGAAGTTGTTTTGAAAATCTAAATTAAATTAACATTGCAAGAAGACTGGAATCCAAGCTGCTAAAGAAAGAAGAAATACAAAACAATGTCGCACAAAGACAATGAACAAAATAACATTGCACTTAGACAACAAACTCATAAAACCAAAAAAAAAGCCAAATATATGTGAAAGTCACTTATTTATGTCATATTAGAGAAAAAAAAACAACGTAAATATTCAATCTATAATTGTTTGAGCAACAAGAAGTCTATGTTCGATATTATGGTAGGTCTGTAGAAATCATGAAGAGATTCCAACACCTAAAAAATATCTAGGCTTCTACAATTTATAAATGCAAAGATCTCCAACTCCAAGTACACATGAGATCTCCTATCTCATTCTCAATTAATGTGAATGTGGTACAATACAAAATCCAAATAAACCTAAGCTAACCAATAATAAAAAAGTGAAGGACATATATGCATCCAATCCATGATAGTTGTCATAGTGAAAAGAGACTGTATTAAAGTTAAAATTTGCATGGGAAGGGATATTGGAAATAAACCAATAGAGGAGCCTAGGAGAAAGTATTAATTGTCTCAATCACAAATAGTATCTATATATCAGTGACTGACTGAGAGAGAGTTAAGTCCAATTAGACACAAGCATATATGTATGTATACGTACATGCGTATCAGTCCTTCACAGTTCACGGGTCTCTGTTTCTTTCCTTTTGGTTTGTCTCACCCTACCCTTACCCTTCTTTCAATTGCATAATTATAAATTATTAATCTACTATATGCATTGCATATATATCCAATTCATTCCCATGCCAAACTTTCACTATCTAGTGGCTACAGTTGTATTATCACATGCGCTGACACAAATTCTGTTTTATTCTTTATATCGTTCCTTTTTCGACTTCGTCACATTCAGATTCGCTGTTTTCTACCCACTTTCAGTTAATTCTCCTTAACCATAACATAAATTCTGCCATTGGAACGAGGGCACGATATTTAATTAATTAATAATTATACCAACTCTAAAGAATAATGTGTATTATTATATGCAAAAATACATTCCCTTATTTTTCTCATTTTGCAACTAGCAGCTTATTATAGTAGTGAGTATTTGGCATTTTTAATTGTTGATCATTTGTATTGTTAAATTTATCTGCCTCTCCTATTATTGAGGACAGTGTGCAGTGTACACGGTCTTAATTGGATATTTTTTTTTATATATCCATATTCATTAAACACTTTGAAAGAAAAAGAAATAGAGAAAATAATGTGATAAGTTCAAGATGTGATATAAAAAGTTAAATAAAGAAGAAGAAAAAATTATGTGTTAAATGAATGTTGAGAAGTTACCGACTTTCATATACTCTGTCCCTATATATAAGCACCCTTTTATTAGAGACAAAGGGTGTTTATATATAGGGGCGGAGGGAGTATTAGTATTAATTTGTTGTAGACATGAAATAAAGTGAAGTTGGAGCATATGTATATTCAACAGCTAATAGAAGGTTTTTAGAGTATCAATTGTTAAAAAAAAAAATTTAAAAAGAAAAAAGGAAGTTGAGAATTCTTATTAATTAAAGTGACATTAATATTATAACCATGTCACAAACGCTCTTCTAGAGGATTTGAGCTCCTTTGTTTGAGGTTACAAGACCAACTCTCGCTATGTATATTTTTTTTTTTTTTTTTGAGTAATCTCGCTAGGTATATATTGATTAGTATTATTATTTATTTATTTTAATGAAATGCGATATTATCTCGCTAGACATATTCCTCATAATTGCCTTAACTTGATTTTGGTACCGAGGATTGTCACACGTTGTTGGTGGTAACATATGCAAGATCACAAATGATTCACTAGTATAATAGAAAGGAACAAAGTCTCACTACTCTCTAACGAGTTCATGTAAAGCTATGTAAGGAGAGGAATCTTATCTGAAGTTTTGAACAACTATTTTTTTGACAACTTGTGAGACAATCAAAATATACAAAAAAATATATGTATTGGTACAAAAACCAAAATAATAGATAGATAAAGTAAAAACACAATGTGAGTATGAGAAATAAAATTATCACAAAATAGTTGTTTAAATACCATTTCTAAGGTAAGGAGGCGGTTTATGGAGTTGAAGGTGCATCTATTCATTTATGGTGTATACATCTTGGTCCCTTGAGTGAGAAAAGACTCAACATAAGAAAAACTTCCCTCTGATGAAATGTACATCTTTAAAAATTTGCACTCATTATTTTTATGGTAAAACGACATAGATTTTCCTATCATAGTTTTGGTGTTCATAGGAGGCCAAATATTCTAGAATTAGTTTACATTAATGTTTGCATGATGGATGGTAAATCTCTTGGTGATGCTTCATAATTTTTTAAATTTTTTATTGACGATCACCGTAAAAAAGTGTGAGATTTTGTTTTGAAATCCAAATACTAGGTATTTGAAACACTTTCATGTATTTGTGGATAATTTAAAAACTTCTGCTTGAGGGAGAATGAGAGTCTACCGGATGTATAGATGAACTCACATTTCTGAAAAAAGAGATGTTAAACATCGTATAGATGGGAGGACCCATATACCTAAGTTTTTAAAGATTTTTTGTGAAGGTGTGGTGTCCGATTTTCGCTCATGACCCACCATATTAACATGCTTCCAATTATATGTGCAATTGTTGTGGATACCTTAGCCATCGTCCCACGCATACATTCATTCACACATAAAGACAGGCACATATTTTAATACCAGTTGAAGGAACTTGTTTGGAATAAACAGTGTGATTTGGGGCGGTAATTCTGAAAAGCTAGAAATTGACAAATAGATAGCATTCAACCTGCATATAAAGAAATTGAAAGGACTTTGTCCGTTGCTAAATTATCTCATTCTACAGGCAAGCACTATCACTATAAGGTAAAAAGAAGATTTGGATTTTACTAGTTGCATGCCTCCTTAAATTGCTCTTATTAGCCTTGTTTTTTAGTATGCACTATTTTCTCTCTATACTACCTATGTAAAACATGGACTACTTTATTGTCTCCATATTTTCTCATGTATCAATGATACTAAAGCTCATCATTCCCGTTGGTTATAGTTGTCCATATGTACTCGACACGTCTCTCTCATAATTGGGAAAATGAAGTTGTAATTTGTATCTATTCATTGGCTTCTAGTGAAACCCTCTATGCTTTATTCTCCATATGGAATCGAGACTCACATGCTCAAAATAAGAGGGTGATATATATAGCAAAACATGTATATGGTCTAATGTCATGGGTTTGTGCTTCGAGGAGAAGGAAATAAATATGATTTAAATAATTTTTTTGACCAATTGTATGATATGATTGCCCCTAAAAAAACTATATGATATGCCTAACCCAAAAAAAAAAAAACTATATGATATGATTTAAATAATAACAATACAATATAATTCTACTTTTAAATACGATTAGTGGTTTGTACATTAGATGCCGTTGTAATTTTTTTTAGAGGAAAACTCATGAAACTTAATCTATACTATATATATATAAAGAGATACATGGTTTTAGGCTGATTTTTTTTCATTCTTTCAATTATACCTTTAAATAAATTTGTCTATACTAATATAATATTGTTGATATCATTAAAAAAGATAAAAAAAATCACAATAAAAAAGAGTTTATATTATATTTACTATATTATTAATGTAATTGAAAAAAATAAACATGATTTGTTACAATTTCAAAATGTTTAAAGTTATGCTGATAATTTTAACAAAAACCAAAATTTCATAAAAAATTACCGTTCATAATTTCCATATATTAACGCAATAAAAAAAAATGTAAAGACGGACACAAGGTGTATGTCTAAACGCTGGATATTATAAAGATAGTACGAAAGTTATATGACAATAATTGGGCCGTCGTGAATTATGTTCCAAACAACTTCCCATTCACACTTATGCTCTACAGGCGTTGCATTTTGCACTTCTCTATATTTCTCATACACAGCTACACTTTTTACCTTTCTAAAAATTCAATTATCTGAATATTAACAGCCATGAATTCGATTTATTCCAAAAAAAATAAAAAGTATGTCTATTTTTAAAGCATCTCAATTCTTCTAGAAACTATAAAAGCATTTAAACTCTTCAAGAAATTTCAAACCTAAGTTTTAGAATTTGATACCATTACGTTGATTAATTTAATGAGTTAGGTTTATACCCCTACTTCTTGTTCACAAATTTTCATTAATACATTTGAGCTTGTTTGCAAATGATGAATAAAAACTAAGCTGCCAACCTCATTGTAGATTTGGAATGTTAGACTTTAGTTAGACGTACATTTGTCTAAGTGAGACGTGACTCAGATCCCTTTACCAAAGTTGTTGGGAGGGGAACACTAAAGCCTCCAAAAATTTTAATGGAGATTAGTTATGGAGAAATTAAATGGTTAATTTGCAACAAGTGACATGATTAGAGTAACGCATGTAATGTTGAGATCCAAAAACTAATTTGCAATTTTGCTTTTTTGGGTTAGCTTCAAAGACAAATGTTTTATTTTGTAATTTTGATTATAAATTAAATCACAATATGTTTATTATTAATTTACAAGTGAAGACACATAATACTTTGGATAACCATTTGATGAAATGTTATTTGGACAACAATTTAGTTCTTAGTTGTCCAAGAAAGTATATAGTAAATATATGATTTCATTCATCTAAGTGGTGGTTTCCCCAGCACCTCCTGGCTCTCCTCACCACATCCTGGCTCTCCCCAGTACCTCCTGGTTCCCGTTTTCCTAGTTGTCCACTATCTTTATGTTTGGAGCTAGATCCAGATGTGGTTGTTTATGGAGGTTTGGAAAAGGCCTGAACTGTCAAAGGAGAAGGTTGGGAGTTCTATTCCTGGTTTGATTCTGATGCCTTCACCAACCTTCACTGCGGCCTCCTCCACTTTGGCGGAGCGGCCACCGCCGGAGCCACCCCCTCAAGCTTTTGTGATCATTCGAAAGGGACGATTGAAGCCTCAACTCCCCTGCGCCTTGCAAAAATCTCTGGTTAGCCTCCCACTTCTTGATCTCGACCCGGAAAGGCCTCCGCGAAAGCCACCAGATGGTGTTCGAACATCTGTGAAGGCTATCCTTCTTCTAGATCTTGCTTTGTGTCGTCCGTTGCCAAAACCTCCATGGGTGATTTTTGGTTTGGTTTGTTTATCTCTAATTGATTTCTGTTTTATTTTTTGTGGGTATGTTGTTAGTTCAGGGTGTTTTATGTGTTGTTACGTGTTATGTATTTTGGTTTTAAGTTTCGTTGGAATTCATCTTGCGCCTCAACTGAGCTTGGATTGTAGGTATCACTTAAGCTTTGTTGGCCTTTATGAGGGTGGATCCAGTATCACTACCTTTGCCCGTCATCAATGGATTTTTGTCCAACTTGATAAAGTGAACAAATTCGAGACCATGTGTAGTCGAAATGGGCGTGATGTGGTTGAAGAAATGATTCGTAACTGGATAGAAAGAAAGACTCTGGCTTCTCATATTTCCTTCCTTTGTCAGTATTAGAAGATGGAAGATGTTGATGGATGGATTGTTAGATTGTGAAATTTGGTTTAATTCCTCATATTTGACTGCAAAGTTTCTATGTATTGCAAAACATGATCCAGTAGGCTATTTTTCTTGTATTGCTTCTTCAAAATTGTTGGGGAATACCCCATCAATGTTAGCATTAGTTGATTGTAATATTCTCTATTTTATGAAATGTTAAGCTCTTGTTTACCGTAAAAAAAAAAAGATTTCATTTTTATTAGGTTTTGTCTCTCTTCAAGTAAAATCAATAGTTATAAATAGTGTATTTTTGTATGGTGTTAAATACATTATAAATTTTTAGTTGTTCAAATAACATTTTTCTATAAGAACCAAGTACCGCATTTGTTTAACAATCAGAGAAATCTATTAAATACACAAGATGAGTCATTCTCTATCAACAATGTTTTCTCCTTAGAAATAGTCGGAGATCAAATCAATCACTTGTATTTGATGTTGGACTCCTCATTTCTCAAATCAACCACATGTTGATAAAGACATAATATAATTGTTTTTTAACAGCAAGAATTGAACATGAGACTCCAAAGTTTACAACATTCACTCATCCTACTTAGAGCAACCACATGCTAATAAACACACGTAATATAGGAGATAATTATATCAGTATAAAATTTGTGCTTAATTAAAATGGTTTCATTAAAAGCATCCATTAATATTTTAATATACATTAAAAAATATAAATCACCCATCATCTATTTAATAAAAATGTCTAATCAAAACATTAGCAAATTTAAACATAAAAATATCCAATTCTATTCATAAAAGTATTTTTTTTAAATCGGCTTTTTAAATTATAATAATTATTATTATTTTAATGAACAGACACCATCTACTATCGAAAATTAATTTTAGTTTTATTTGAAAAGAAAATATTAAGAATCTAAATCATTTCCTAAAAAAAATAATCTATATCATTCAAAACTTTAATTAGTTCATGCGACAAAAGCTAATGAGTTAAACTGAGTGATTCAAACGAATGTGATCACAATAATGAATCTGTCTAGATCCTTTTAAAAATTAGTGATTTACATATCTAATAAAATTTTACTAAAGGACTAATAGAACTTGAGATTAGTATTTAACATATTTGAATCATAACATCCCACCAATCTTGCCTAAATACCCTGTCACCAAGGTGGAAATTAAAAAAATAAATACTCTTCTCAAGCCAGTATTTAACTCAAGAAACAAGTAGAACAAATAGGTAAATATTTTATGTAAAAAAATAGATAAATAGTTGAAAGATCGTATTAGAAATTTCTCAATATTTTCGTCAAAGGCTAAAAAGGAATAGAAATTTGTCAATTTCACATATTCAGAAGGACCTCGACTTTTGAAGCTTTGGATAGCCAATGGATTGAAGAAACATAAATTTGGAGAAGCCTAAGTTACTTTTAGTTTTCCACCTTTTTGTAAAAATTAGCTTCAATGTAAAAGAAAAAAAAAAATCACCATAAAGGATTGTTCGCATACAAGGGAATTAAACCATGCATATATGAAAAAGGACACATGCAAGCAAATTCAATAAAAGCATTGTTCTATAGGATATTCTAAACTAAGCAATCCATAAATAACGTTTTCAGTTGTTTTTTCCTTAGTGTGTCTTCCAAGTTGCAGTTGAATTACAGGGTGAGTTCTCCATTGGCAGGTAGCTAGTCACTATATGATATGCATCATTGCAATCATTTCTTAGTGTGCAATCTGCCAAAGGAGATTTGCCCAGCGATTTTCCTGCAACTCTACCTCAATTGAAATTTGAAACCACATTCGTTGCAACTTTGTTTCTTCATCTAGATGTTCATCCATGCATAGGCTATATATAGCGGGTAAAGATCCTCTTCATTTATAAAAATAAATGGAAGATGCGATTTGGAGAGAGATAAAGACATAAATTAGGTAGTGGGTCCTACCATTAAGTGGGTCCCACCATCATTAATTACTTTTTTATGTGTTTTATCTCTCCAAATGGTAGAAATGGAGGGGATGATAAATGGAGAGGATCTTAACTCATATATAGCACCCCATGTATTGTTAAATGACTGCATAAGTGGGTAATGTGCGGGTTAAGTCGTTTTGGGTATCATATTTCATCTAAAATAAAATTTGGGAAATACTAACCAATATTCCCTAAGCACTAGTTAAAGAATCAAACATAGTAATATTTTGCATTGAAAGTTATGTAGTCAAGGCATTAAAAGTTTAAAGTGTCACTTTTAACTCAAAATTTTCACTTTTAGCTTCTTTAATAGGTGCCCAGGGGCGTAGCCACCCCCAGCTAGCCTGAGCACTAGCCCAGGCTCAGCTTCTACTTTCTTTATAGCAAGCTCAGCCATTACTAGAACCTCTCGTTTTTCCTGTGGATTTACCTGCGGATTTTGGTGTAAATTCTGCAGGAAACACGTTTCGTGCGGATTTTGCCAAGGAATTATCTTCCCAAGTAAATATAATACCTTCGTGGGTAATTTTTTTTTGAGAGAACCTTCGTGGGTAATTGTTTCCTTATGATTTTAGGATCCGCAGGAAATGTGCAATTATCTGCAGGAAGGAAGTAACATTATATGTGAAGTCAATGAAATTATCCGCAAGAAATGTGCAATTTTTGCACAGGCTCTATAAAATTCATGGCTCCACTACTGTAGGTGCCCGAAGACATAGGTTAGCATAACCCTTAAAATTTTAGTCCATCTTGACCAAAAAATAAAAAATTTAGTGCTTCAATTTCAAAACAGTGTTTTTTGTCAAGATTTTTTCGTATCTTATTTTGATGATGTCATGTTATTATTAGGTCATTAATGACGATGTCACTTTAACCTATTATTCTTTTTTTTTTTTTACAAAATTCAACCTTTTTTTTTTGGTCAAGTAGTTTATTGGCTAGAGTTCACACATTTTAATGTGGAGAAGTGGGGTGTCCGGGGTTCGAACTCCGGCCTCTGCATATAATATGCAATATCTCTACCAATTGAGCTAAGCTCACAAGGATTACAGAATTCAACCTATTATATCTAAAAAATTTACTAAATGAGTTTCACTAATAACAATACATTATTATATTTTATTTTTGACAAAATAAAATATTACATTTCAAGGTAATTTATTTTTTAAGTTATTTTCGGTCGATGTATAAGGAAACTTTGATGTAACAATAAAGTTGTTGTTGCATGTCTAAAATATCACGAGTTTAAATTCTATAAAGTTGCAAACAATATATCAAATGATAAAATCTCTATTCGAATTATACATTGCGAGAGTTTTAATGCACCAGAGAACCTTTGTTCTTACTCCATGTATCAATAACAAGTACTCATTTTCTTTTGTTATTTAATTGTGTGGATCACGCTAAAAAGAAAGAAAGAAAGGAAGTGTGCACTCTATTTCCTTTTTTCTTTTTCCATCCTCTAATGGGGTAGCTGATGAGTTGTACTCTTTGTTAGTTTTGTTTTGGCAGTGGTACTCTTTGTTAGTTAAAATTTTTAAAACAAAACAAGTCTCACCGAAGATGTTTGATACTTTTACTAGAGTAGACTAGATTCCTTCAAATGGAGTGCAATTTCGTAGATTCTCTATAAAAATGTTCAAAACCGAACCAATTTAATAGAAAAACCGTAAATTGAACCAATTCAAATCGAACCTGTAAAAAACTGTATTTAGTTCAGATGTATTCACGTGGTTGGAGTTTTTTTTTTGGTAGAAACTAGATCGGAAATTTAATATATTTTTTAGGGGTGAGAAAAATATAAATATTTGGAGTAAAGTTATAAAAAAAGGATTTTTAAAGTTCAATACTTTTTGATAACAAATTCTCCTCTATAAAAGAAAAAAAAAAGTTTTGTCCGCGTGAGCTTAACTCAATTGGTAGGAACAATGCATAATATATGCAGGAACTTGGTTTCAAACTCCGGACACCCCACTTCTCCACATTTAAAATATGTGAGCTCCAGTCACTAAGTTACTTGACAAAAAATATTTTACATATTTTACGTCTCTTAATTTAAATATATCAACCTTTTGTTTTTAATCCTACACTTTTTCTTCTTCGAAACTTCCACCATATACAAATTTGGGTTAATTGTTGTAATAACCCTCGTAATAGACACGAAGTAAGACAATATCCTCTCTAAAATAAAAACCACAAAATTTACCTTTATAATTTGAGATTTTACATATTTTAATCCTTCAGCAGCCTAGTCACATAAGAGGCATTGTCATGGTAGCCACTTATCTCCTGACACTTGAATTTTTTTATGACATGACAATTTTTTAGTTTTTGCCTCAAAATGGACCATTGTTTTTTATGCACACATAAAGTTTAGAAAAATGATCTAGAAGTCCAATTTTTTTATGATTTTTTGAAGGCATTGTAAATCGGATTTTGTCACAAGGGCCATACTAATTATGAATTTTTAAAGTGTCAAAATCTCAAAAATCTAATAAATAGAAACCTCAACCTAGAAATCAAAATTTGAACTGATTTTTTTTTTACAAAGATTTCTATAAAACATATAGAAAGGATATGTTTAACTTTGTATAGGATTACAAATATGCCTCAATTTATTTTAATTTTTTTTACCAAAATTACTAAAAAAATCTAGAGAAACTAAAAATGAAATTCAAAGTTTTTATAAGGACAAAAAAATTATTTAATCCATTATTAAAAACGATTAGTGAAAAAAACCCATTATTAAAAATGATTTTTTTTTATGTTTATAAACACAATAAAATATTTTTTAATTCCAAAAAAGAAATCATCATAAGGGATTATTTGCATGAAAGGGAATAAAACCGTGTATATATGAAAAGATACATATGCAAGCAAAATGAAAGCATTGTTCCATACTTCCATAGGATATTCCAACCCAAGCTATCCATAAATAACGTTTTCGGTTGCCATTTCCTCTGTGTGTTTTCCAAGTTGCAGTTGAATTACAGGGTGAGTTCTCCATTGGCAGGTAGCTAGCCACTATATGATATACATTGCAATTCATCTCTTAGTGTGCAATCTGCCAAAGAAGATTTGCCCAGCGATTCTCCTGTAACTCTGCTTCAATTGAAAAATCAACATCAAACTAACATTCTAGAAATTATGTTTCTTCAACTAGATGTTCAGAAACGTTATTCATCCACAATTTACTAATTAACTTAATTAGAGTTTTTTTCTATTGAATATAACTCGGTCTTACAAAATTGATTTATAAGGAGAGAGGAGTGTCCACTCTATAAATTTATTTAGCCTTATCTTTATCTTAATCTTACGTAGGACTTAATTTGGGATTTTTCCAATAATACTCATAAAATATTTATACATTTTCTTTTGTAGCCACAATGTTTTGGTGGAAATATAAACTAGAGTGTGTGCAAAACATAGAAACCCGAAGGAGGAGAAAGGGCTTCATGCATGTTCGGAACAATTTGGGAAGTGATTTGAGTTGAAAAAAAATTATAAACACCTTAGATAATTAGAAATCATTAGGGAAAGAGCAAAACCTACTATTAGGGAAGAGTGAATCTATTTCCTCATTAATTAGGGTTTGAGTTGGAAATTAAAATACTTCCCTCTTCCACTAGCAATTAGCTCGGCAAAATTTGTGTCCTTGATTTCGATTAAGAGTAACTCAATCTTATCATCTTCTCTCTCAACTCCAACTGGGTGAAGAATGCTTTTAAGGTAATCAACTGAATGGGCTGCATTACAACCCAAAACAGGTGGTAAATAAGCCGTGATGATTTTCGTATTTTTGTTGCAACCGCTTATATGTGCTTTTCTTTTAAAGAACCGATTATATGTGTTGTATGAAGATAGATATATTTATATATTTACCAGTACCATAAATGTAAAATAAAATATATTTAATTGGAATGTACAATTGAAAAAAAAAATATAGTTAATCACCTTGAAACTTAAAAGTGGAGGTTATAATAAAATAAATTCTTTGTGAGAATAAGTGACTTATTATAGAATGGATAAATATTAATTAATGTGTACAATTGAAAAAAATAATTAATATTACAGTAAAATATATATTTTAAATAATTTTTTAATTATAAATATGTCATTAATTCAATGAGAGATGAAATGAGTATTTTTTTTTTCAAGAGAAAGAAAAGTGTTAAAACTTTCTCTTATAAAATAAATCGATCGAAACTTATTTTATAATGCAATAAAGTCAATTCTTTTGTGAAAAATTTAGGAAGAAGATATAATGTCGTAGTTTAAAGTAAGGAAGACTTGTGAGGCCAATGAGACTCAAATCTAAAATCTCTCTCAACAAAATACTCACAAAGAGATTTACATTTATCTTTCCTCCAAAGAGACTAATGAGTAATGAGCCAACTCAAATCATGAATCTCTGAATCTAAATGTAGTATGTTTACCACAAGACTAAACACTTAGAATTAAAGTAGTGAGAAAAGTTTGACTTTATAGGATAGTTGTAAAATAGTCAATAATAATGTCAATAATAATAATAATAATAATAATAATAATAATAATAATAATAATAATAATAATAATAATAATAATAAT
>Ga0315914_1000868_pt1 | contig 42114 bp, 22 predicted proteins | sample MpolenodulesMG_FD_203920 | JGI IMG/M metagenome (GOLD analysis project Ga0315914, IMG submission 203920) | Medicago polymorpha root nodule microbial communities from Los Angeles, California, United States - elongated nodules | ecosystem: Host-associated > Plants > Roots > Nodule | place: USA... | reverse complement strand
ACCCCATTTATTCTTAAAATCAGGTTTTGAAATTTACTCACAAAAACAAAATTTACAATATATTTACAAAACTGCCACCTTATTTATATTTCACACCTTTTTTTAATAAAATAGGTATAATACAAATAATTCTTATGTTAATTTTGCACTAGTGTCACCAGCTTTGTGAGATGCTTCGTAAACTCTTTGACACTGAAGTTGATGCTATCTTCTCTGGTTACCGGAAGCATGATTGAAGATGAAGAATTTTGAAGTGTGTGTGTAATTTCTTGGAGTGTGTGAATTCTTGGAATGCGGTGTGATTTTGATGGAACGTGGTGTGATTAGTTTTTATAGAGTAATTAAGTATAGTTAACTAACCATAGCTTCATGTTAAGATAATCATAGTTAATGTTGGATAACTTAGTTAGTTAGTTAGAAGTGTTTTTTTGTTAGTTAGAGGTGGTTTAAAGTTAGTTAGAGGGAACCAATGATCAAATGCAATAAATCTATTTATAAATAATAATAATAATAATAATAATAATAATAATAATAATAATAATAATAATAAAACAAGGTTAGTTTTTGGGCAAGTGTGACATTTGCCATCTTCTAAAAGCATCATTTCTTAATACTCTTTTAACTATTGCTTAATAAGGAAACTTTTTTTTTTTTTAATCTACTAATTAAATTTAAGAATAACATTGGTATTTGTCTATTATTAATTGAACAATTTTATTTTTTACACGTTTATTATTTCATTTTTTTAAAAATTAGCCTTTTCACTTTCATATGCGGCAGAACTAACTTGGAAGTTGAAACATTTAGGGACCGTTTGTTTTGGATTTTTTGAAAAAAATCTATTTTTTTAACTTAAAATTCACTTTTTTTTGTAGTGTTTGTTTTAGATTTTAAAAAATCTATTTTGCTAAAAAATAATAATTTTGGGTGCGTTTGTTTCAGCTTTAAAAAAAATAGATTTTGAGTTGCAAGAATCTAGAGATTTTTTTAGAGATTTTTAAAAAAATCTAAAGCTATTTATGTTTGTTTACTATCATAAAAATCATTTTTCTAAGACTTGAAGCTCTTACACTCGAGTTCATTGTATTTAGAAAAAAAAAATAGATTTTGGAAGAGCTACTTGAAATAGCTTTTCATTTTGAGGCTAAAAATTACTATTTTTAACAAAATGGATTTTTTTAAAATCTAAAACAAACACTACAAAAATGATTCTAAGCTTGATCAAGTGTAAGAATTTCAAAATTTCAAAAATGATTTTTATGATAGTAAACAAACAGAAATAACTTTAGATTTTTCTAAAAATCTTTAAAAAAAATCTCTAAATTCTTTTAACTCAAAATCTATATTTTTTAAAAACTGAAACAAACGCCCCTTAGCTTTGAAACAACAAAATATTATAATGGCATGCATGTTTGCTTTCCAATGTCTAAGTGGAGTTCCCTTAAAAAAATTGTAAGTGGAGTTTAATGAAATGCTTTAATTTCCAATGTTCAAGGACCCAATTTAGTGCTATTGCGTACTTACAATTATATTGAAAACTCCTCTAGCCATTTTTTCTGCGTGACATTCTTCACATTGTTCAATATCTGCTTCTATTTTCGGTCCTTTCCATCCCCTCTTCTATTTTATTTCTTAACATCATAAACTCAAGTCCTTCGCCTTCTTTATCACTTTCATTTTTGTTACTTTTTTTTTTTTACTGATACCTTCTTCTTTTTATTCAATTTTGTTATTTTTTGGTCAATCTATTATGTAGGTGTTGGCAGATTACAAAATGGAAGAGTTTCCATATCCATGATGGTAGGTTTGTCTGTTATTATTATTGTTATTCTTCTTTTGTATGAGAACTTATGTTCTTCCTCCATTTTGTTCTAATGGTGAATATTGTTTTCTAAAATGGGATTGCATGTTCAGTAAGGTAATACATAGGCTTAACAAGGTAATACATAGGCTTAACATTATTTTAATTTCTCATTTCTCTTAGGCCTTGGCTATAATCTTTGGCCTTCTCTTATTTGTTATCATCATTTGATCATTCTTTGAAAAAGTTATTATATGTTATAAGTGTTGTAATTTTTTAGATAATTTATATTTCAAAAGTTATAGTTTTCCATTTACTTGGTCAATGACTCATTATTAGTGGAATAAAACGTGTTTTTTCCATCATGTGCCTTTCCATCAATTTTGCAAAATTAGTTTTAATTTGTAACTGATTTTAATTAATGTTTAACGGGTCAATATTAAATTGGCAACGTAACAATTTGGCACATATAGAGAAATCACTTTTCCACCTTGCCGACTACTATTAAAAACAAACATTGTTAGTAATTTACTAACGTGTTCTTCGTAGAAAGAAACTACAGGCATACCTCACACAACAGAAAATAGAAAACTTCATTTTCTTCTCCTCCAATTTTTTTAATTCCTAAAATAAACATCTGCCTGATCAAATTATCATTCTTGTTATTCTGTAACCTCCATAACTAGGAGAAGGGCCTGCTGTATCCTAGGGAGTTTTGCAAATTATCACGTGTCCGTCTTTCTGCTCTTTTGATTGCACTAACGTTTAAAAATTATGAACGATGTTTTTTTTTTATGAAATTTTAATTTTGATTAAAACTAAAAATATAATGTTTGTTGTTTCAAGCTATAACAAACAAAACTTTTCTAAAAAAAAAAAAAACAAAACTAACCATCATTATCTATTTCAATGAACACCAACAATATAACAAAAAAATCATTTTATTATAGAAAAAGTTGTTTAAGTGTATAATTGGGATAATGAAAAGGTAAGTATAAATATACTCATTTAGTTTGTTATACTTTTAAATAATAAAAGAAAAAAAATCAATATACATATCGTGTTTGTTACATTTGTTTTAATATAAATTTATTTTTGTTTATTTGTTACATGTGTAATCTGTATTGAAAATTGAGAGTATCTTGGAAAAGAAAAAGTCAGCCCAAAAGTGGGGTTCTTTATATATAGTATTGATTTTTGAGACATTGAATGAACATGACTTCTCTAAAATTTGGGAATGTTACTCTTTAGGTTGTGAACTGTTTGATTTTGTAAAAAAAAAAAAAAAACTAACTTCTCTATTTATCCTGTGATGTTTGTTACTGCACACACCTGTTTAAGTCGCAACCTATCCAGTCAAAGTACAAACAAAAGAGTCGTCAACCTATATTCACCAAATGAAGATCTGTGTGTGCTGCCAAATAATGGATTCAATTAATCAGTGGTAATCAAATCCTTTCTTTTACCTTTATACTATTTGTACTATTGTATTAGCTTTTAATATTTTTTCGGTTCAAAATAAGCGAAAAAAAAACTCAATTAATGTATGTTTCTAATCTCACTATTTAGGTACATGATCAGCGACATCGACAAAGATCATCAGAAGTTTAAGAGAGTTGTTGTGATCACGATGAATTTATTCTTGGCATTGATTATGTTTGCTGCAATGAATATATCATCATATTTTGGTAAATTCATGCACAACATAACATTGCTGTGATGCTCATAGTCCTCGCTGTTGTTTCGATTTTTCAAATAGCACTTAATATTGGAAGTACACTACATCGTGTCCGTAACCCTAACCCTAACCCTCACAACAACAACAACACCATGGTAATCTTATACATTCTGCTGCTATCAAGTGTAATATCAAGCATAGAAGTGAGACTTGTTTCAAATACTGCCGCAGCGATTATAACTTTTATATTATATCATATCACTCTTACAAGTCACATTCAACAAGCAAGAGATACCACGTTCAATTTGGGTATTAACAGTATGGACTTGGTTCGTTTACCTATATCTCACTGTAGGATTCTTAGCATTAGTTTCATCCTCTCAAGGGATGAAAACATTCCCATGGTTCTGATGTTGGTTTGAATCAAATTTATTTATTCTATCATTGAATTTTTATTTTATTTTTTAAATTATTCAGCCTTTATAAAAAGTTATGCCTTCGTAATAATTGATATTTGTATGGAGATTATATTCTACTATATATCTTTCCTCTTGTTATAATATAATAATATAATAAAATCGTATTCGAGCAAAATTTCATATCGATATTCAGTTAAACACAATCTTCTTAACTTTATGGACTCAATTGTCATTTTGAAAAAGAAAAAAAAAACTAACTATTACTCTCTCCGTTCCTTTTTAAGTGTCATTTGAGTGCGGATTTATCGTTTCTATTTAACTGTCGTTTTGGATTTTTAAGAGTATAATTTGTCAATAATACGCTTTGCCAATTACTCTTATCTTTTTCAATAAAACTAATTAATGCATATATTTGGAAAACTAAAGTTTGTTTTTTTAAACAAAGTTTGTTTTTTGATATCTTAAAATTGACAATTGTTTGGTTATGAGAGAGATAGAGTGTGCAAAAAATAAGAATTTGTTGAAGAAAAAGATAGTAACTAACAATTGTTTGTTACGAGAGAAAGATAACATTAAATTTATTAAAAAGAGAAAGTGTGTGCAAAAAAAAGGAATATATTGGTAGATTAAAACAAGGTTATAATAGGAAGTAAAGGTGCAAAAATAATTTGGTGTTAATATTCCAAAACGACACTTAAATAGGAATGGATGGAGTATTTTTTTATTTTTTTGGTTTATCTTCCAAGCGTAACTAATTCCCTATAAACAAGTGCTGGTCCACAAAACCTTGGTTTATCAACTGCTCGATCAAACTCGTCTGCAAGATAATGCAAAGTGTTCCTTGATATGTTCTGAATCAACCTAGATCACAAAACCTTTCCTTTGAACCTATGTTCAGGCATGATAATGCTCGTCTGAAAGAAAACGTGTATCTGAGTATGTTGCAACTCTAGCATGTCATGAACGGATTTCCAGTTTGTACTTAAATCACCCATACTACTAGTCAGATTTTTTTTCAATCAACTGTGTGCAGATTCAACTCTGTTTGTTGTAGTATTCCCCATATGCATTGCTTTGTAGACCCAAAACTTCACAACCTTCTCCTTGACTGGATCCAAAATTATATTTTCAACATATTCCAAAAACTTTGGAATTTTTTTTAGGAAAAACTCAATTTTGATTCTAGAATCCAAAAATCCCCTAAGGGTGTATTCTGAAAACAAAATAGGACGTGTGAGAAGGTCATAGAATGAAAAAAAATAGTAGCCTTATGATTACTGTACATACGAAAATAATAATAAATGCACACAACAACTTTCATACCAGCTTCCTGTAAAAAAATAATCATATGAGAGCTTATATTTAAAAATATTTTTTAAATAGAGCATAAAATTAGGGAGATGGAATGTTAAGTTAAAAATATCACGAAATAGTTAAAATTTGAAAATTCTACGTGAATTTTTTTTTTATGAGAGTTTACTTATTTGTTGATTATCAAACATCTTTTCTTAAGAATTGGAAAGTTGAACCAAAAAAGTTATATAAAGATGTAAAAAATATTACAATTCTTAAAAAAAATTAAGGAGGAAGTATTTATTATTAATTAACATTTATTATTAATTATGATTCAAATAACCATTTTATCCTTAAAAAACAAATAAACATTTTATAACCAACTCCCTTAATAAAACGCCCTTTAATAAATGGAATTCTCCTTAAAAAAAAACTAATTGAATTCGATTAATTTTTTTTAATGATCAATTTCCCCTAATACCAAGAAATCTAAAATTGACAACCATCTTTAGATAGACCTCTTAATTTAGGTTATATTTGGATAAACAAATCTTAATTAAGCATTTACTAGTACAAGAACTATAGTATATTATAACATTTGTATTATAAGACCTAATAAAATACATTATTGATCCTTCAAACAAATAAAATACATTATTGTGGATCCTTCAAAAAAAACATTATTATGGATAGATAGAGAGAAGATTGTAAAAGAGGATAAGTAGCAAAACTATGCATATATCAATCAATTTATCAAATAATATAACACATGATTTTCATTTAATAATTGAGTTTTTTTAAATAGCAAAAAATAAAAATAATATTATCTTCTTCAAAGTGCAAAAATGAAAGTCAAACAATTAAGAAGAAAGTAGCAACAAGTGCTCTTCTCACAGAAAAGCAAAAGCATTATGGCTGTCCTTTTCTCTCTCTTGCCCGTCCTGCCCGGTTTCTTTCTTCCACATTTCATGCCTGCCCGTCCTGCCCGTTGTTGAAAAAAACCTCCCTTTCACATGCAAATGCAAACTCAATCTCTCTCTTTCCCACATACACCTCCTTTGGACTCAATTTCCTCAACTGGGTTGTCTTTGTTTTTGTGTACTTGTGTTGATCCTTTTGTTGTTTCACTCAAAACTATCATGTTTTTGTTCTTTTAGTTATTTTTAATGATGTTTCTAAATTTCTAGTAAATTTTATAGCTTTCAATTATTGGTATTTAGATTTCTTCAATTGGGTGTTTTTTATTTTTGTCTTTATTTATAACCATTTTCTAAATTTTGAATTTTTATGATTATGATCATAGTTTTCACAGCCTTAAATTATTGGAATTGAGATTTCTTGAAGTGGGTGTTTTTTATTTTTGTCTTATTTTATAACCATGTTCTAAAGTTTGAAACTTTATGGTGAATTTTTGAATATGTAAAAAAAAATAAAAAATTTAAGAGTTTTTGGAAGATGGGGTTTAGGAATAATGCAATTCAAGCAGGGAGTTTGGATGTGGGAGGGAAGTCAAAGGGAAAGATGAAGAAAGATTGTGATGAGAAGGAAATTGGTTGTTGTGTTAAATTTAGTTGCTTTGGAAAGTGTATACCTTCAAGATTAAAGGTTGATAGTTCCAAAAGTGGTACCACAAGTGCTCATAATGGTAATTTTGTTTTCTTTTATGCATGTTTGTTTAGTTCTGGAAATAATCTGTTTGACAGTAATGTTACGTAGAATTAGAAAGATTTGTTTTTAGACCAGTTTTGATTGGCTTATTTGAACTTACTAGAAATTATTAGCATAAGCACTTGTGAAGTGTTTACATGTTGGTTTCAGCTTATTTCCATAAGCTCTCTAGGATAGTTTATGAAAGAGTTTGTAGCTTATACGAAAACAATTTGACATTATTTAATATTTTGGTATAGAAATAGCTTATACATAATAAGTGCTTATGCTATAGGCACTTGTATGATAAGCACCTATGCTATAAGCACTTAATTAAGTTTTTTTATCCAAACAGAGCCTATACTGTTAGATTCTGGTCATCTATTTTTATCTCTGAGCTGCTAATTTTAGTTTCAAGATACGACTTAGGTTGTGAGTTAATTGAAAATATGCAAAAAATTTATTGTAATTTTACTACTAAAGGAAGTTGGAGGTTTTGTTTGAAAACAATTGAGTTTCAAAACAATGATCTGTTGTGCATTACCATTGACCAGCTGCATAATCTCTTCACAAGTGTTAGCAATAGCGCTAATCGCTTATAACATAAGCACTAATCATATAAATGCTTATGTATAATTTATTTCTATAACAAAAGATAAAATCAAATTGTTTAACTATAAACTATAAATTGTTTTTATTGGTTATCTTGAAGTGCTTATGGAAATAAGTTGAAAACATTTGATGGACAAGTCATAAGTTGTTTCTAGCATATGTCAGGATCATCTGATCTAAGATTGTTTAATTTTTTAATTTCTTTAGTCGCTTAATTGACAATAATAAGTTTAGTTTTTTTTTCTTTCTTTCTATTAGTAGAAAATGCATCTGCGTCTGAGAGAAGAAAAAAGGAAAAAAGTGCTCCTCCAGGATCCTCTACAACTAGTAATGCAGAAAGTATCCCTTCCACTCCAATGTTCAGCGAAGAGTTGAAGGTTTCTTCTGATTTGAGAAAGTTCACATTCAATGAGCTAAAGATGGCAACTAGGAATTTCCGACCCGAGAGTCTTCTTGGTGAGGGAGGATTCGGTTGTGTGTTCAAAGGTTGGATTGAGGAGAATGGAACTGCACCGGTGAAACCAGGTACTGGACTTACCGTCGCAGTCAAGACCCTCAACCATGATGGACTTCAAGGTCACAAAGAGTGGCTTGTACGAACGAGACTTAAAATCCCTTATTCTCAATTTTTTTTCCTTTGATGCATTTCGTTTACAAATGCTTATTCTAAGTTTTTATTTGTTTCCCTTTCCAGGCTGAGTTAAACATTCTCGGTGATATCGTCCACCCAAATTTAGTCAAATTGATTGGCTTCTGTATTGAAGATGATCAAAGATTATTGGTTTATCAGTTTATGCCGCGTGGAAGTTTGGAAAACCATCTTTTCAGAAGTACGATAACCTGTTTTACTTCTATTGCATGCCTTCACTACTACATTTATTTTGCGTGTATGCAATCCCTTTTCATTGCAGCAAAATTGAAGGCTTTTGACACACATTAAAACCAAAGTTATCACACTGCATTTGATATAAAGTTAAGTTGAAAATATGCTTGATTATCGCTGTAGCTACGACTTTCCTCACAAACATTAATATTGTATTCCCTATTCAATGCACCACCATAATTTTGATACAGGATTTGATTCACAACTAAATCTTAGGGTCCTAGGTTGTTATCGGATTTGGATTGCCTGCAGTCACAATCTCGTGTGTTTACACAGTCAGCACATTGATGGTCGTTGGACCGAGATCAAACAATGATATAAGCAAGCAGATTTTGTCTTATTTTAAAATTCTAAAATACCGAACTTGAAATCTGGACTGTCTAGTCTATAGATCCAATCCAACGGCCACCGATATATTCTGTGTGAATGCATAGGATTTGTGACCGCAGCAAATCCAATCAGTTGTTATAGGGCTCATGCGCTTTCATATTTCAAGAAAACAATAACTAAATTAAATGAACTTCTTCCTCGGATGCATTGTTTTTTTCTCTTTTGCACTACTCTCTTAAAAATTGGTATGCATAAGGAAATTTATTGTTTTCTGGTAACAACCATGAATTGTGCAGAAGGGTCGTTGCCTCTTCCTTGGTCTATCAGAATGAAAATTGCGCTCGGTGCAGCAAAAGGTCTGCATTTTCTTCACGAAGAAGCTCAAAGGCCAATAATCTATCGCGATTTCAAGACTTCTAATATTTTATTAGATGCGGTACGTGAGTTCTTTATGGCAAAATGTTATTTAATAATTTTCTGTTCTTCCTCCAACTTCATAACATAAAATGCAAAATTGTTTTTTAGGAATACAATGCAAAGCTCTCTGATTTTGGACTTGCCAAAGATGGTCCTCAAGGGGAAAATACACACATATCAACAAGAGTTATGGGAACATATGGTTATGCAGCTCCTGAATATGTGATGACTGGTTAGTTTGCTTTCTTGATTTTTGTTGCATTAAATTTAAACTCCACTAGCATGAATGCGCCCGTCTGTTTACATTTTCCGGTTTCTCATTTTCTTTCGGTTTTTTCTCTTTGGTTGGATAAAGAAGGGATAAATTATAAATAGGAAGTTTAAATGAATGTTAAAATGGAAGCATACAGAGTTAGACCAAGAAATTAGTGTCCCCGTTGTATAATGGAGTAGAAAGTTCAGCTATTTGATTAGGTGTAGAATGACAAAGCTCTGAATAAGAATGAAGGGTAAAATTCTAAGAGAAAATCACACTTAAATTTGACAACCCCTTTATATATGGTATAGATAACGTGATTCAGGCTCAAGATTGCTAATTGTATCTGAGATTGTATATAATTTGACATCTAGGTCTTGGTATTATGAATATAATATTTAATATTGAACTGATCACTTTTATTGCATTAATATTACTTTTAAGCTAAAATTATGCTTGTTATAAGTTCTATGGCCTGTCATAAATTTAAGCCTTTTTCCACTGTACAAATATAAGATTTTGTTTGCATATGAGGAATTGACATGATAAATGGTAAATATTTGCAAATTGTTTTATACATTCGTGAACCTAGTTGCAGTAGTTAGAAGAACATTATTTCCAAACATTGAAATGATCCTGTTACAATTAATTACAGTGTCACTTTGTTTCCTATTTCCGAAGATTTGTGTATTGTTTTAATTTTGCCGTACAAATCTTTGGTAATATAAGACGGAGTGAAAACGTGACATTTTTGTAATTATTAATTAATGAAAACATAACATTGTTTTCAAACAAAAAACGCCCTTAAGTTGACTCTTTGGATATAAAGTCATTCATTTGCTTTCATTCTAAAACTCAAACTTTTATTTGTTGCATTGTTACACGATATCAGTTTTAGTTTTGACTTGTGCTGATGATTCTGGTTAGGTCATTTGACATCAAAGAGCGATGTCTATAGTTTTGGAGTAGTACTACTTGAAATGCTCACTGGACGGCGAGCTGTTGATAAAAATAGACCAAACGGTGAACACAATCTTGTGGAATGGGCGAGACCTGTACTTGGAGAACGAAGATTGTTATTCCAGATAATTGATCCTCGTCTCGAAGGTCACTTCTCTGTCAAAGGGGCACAGAAAGCCGCCCAACTAGCTGCCCAATGCCTTAACCGTGATCCGAAAGCCAGACCTATGATGAGTGAAGTTGTTCAAGCTCTAAAGCCTTTGCAAAACCTCAAAGATATGGCTATCGCGTCATATCACTTTCAAGTGGTGCGAGTAGATCGTACAATGTCAATGCCGAATTCTAAAAATGGCACACAAACACAGGTAGCATCTTTATCGAAGAAGGGTCAACCTATGAGGATCTTGTCAAGTCCAAATGGTCAACATGGTTCTCCGTACCGTCATTATATCAAGTCACCAAAACCTAAAAATGGATAAGAATCGTGATTTTCACTCGTTAATTCGCTTCTCTATTCATTTGGTTTTCTCAACTGAACCATTAGCTGAACAGAAACTGTTGCGCTTTGAACAATTGGCCATTCTAAAACCTTAGAAATCATTAAGTTATATCTGTTGTTATTGTGAATTTGTATACATTTTCCACCATTTCATAGAGCTTCTTTTCTTTTCAGAGTGTATTTTTTGTAAAGAAAACAAGTGGTGGTATTAGCTCATGTTATTATTTATAGATATTTACATACTCGTTGGTCAATGTACTCATCAGTAAATACTTATATCAATGTAATCAAATGTTATACTTGTAAGAGAAACATGCTAGAGCCTAGAGCTAGCTTTGAATGACTTTAAATTTCTGGATTTAATCCTATTTATTTACACAATTTTGAAGACCCAAATGGTTAACTTATCTACATGTTACTGAGGCATATATTGAATATTGCAAGTTTGAGGCTATGATTATTAAAAATAAATTATGATAATAAGTTGTTTGACTAATAGCTTTTCATATAAGTGAAACTTAGTTTTCCATTACCAAAGTATGTGCTTTGACATTTATGTTATAAATAATTAAAATTTCCTTTTGACTCAAATATTAAATGTTAAGTCATTTGATGGCTGATTACATTGAATTAACATTCTATTTCGTTTTGTAAAAGAAAAAAGAAGGAAAAAAACATCAAATACTAAGTTTTTTTATGTGGTGTTTGATGGTCTCCTTTTGGTAACAAAACAAGACTTTGTCTAATATGTAAAATGGTCTTACACTATGCATAAATGTTTTTTTCATCGTTGAATCAATAAGCCACGTTATATCTAATATGTTTTAATGGTGAGATTTATTGACTCAATGTTGAAAATAAATTAACGTATGTATGATACAAGACTTATCTCACTTGTGCACTATAGAATGAACTACGAAACAAAGTAGAATGTTAATTCTACACAGCTCAACCAAAAAGCTCAATTGCCAAGTCTAGTTTGTTTGTCGTGTACGTTGTGTTCAAGTGTAAGTTGTGTATCCTACGTCGAATATGAATAAGTTAACTGTTGGATATACAAGAGAGGTTTTCCAAACACCCCAAAAGCATACATCCGAACTGATGTTGGTGTCGGAAAAACAACTCTCTTTTATCTAGTCACACATAGTTGGTGACTATGAATAGCAGAATTTCAAGATTCAACTACTATTTGTTTATATACAATTTTCATCATTAAGTTGATGATAGTCTCATCGCAAGTTGCATGTCAGTAACATCATGAAAGCCTTGTGAAGGGTCGAGGAAGTTTGTATCATGCAACAGCTCAAGAAAATCTCTCTATGATCCAATTGGTTTAGGCTTCATAGCTTAGCAGAATTTAGTCAAGATTTCATGCAAAATTACACGTGTAAAAAAATAATAAAGGTGTAAAATCCCATCATATTCCATTAGACTGAACTTTTCTGTGATGAAATAGATATACTAAAACACCTCATTTCCACTTCTTTTGTTATCTAGAGATGAATTTGTTCCTTTTCTCCGATGATGATTGCCATTTTGACCCTCAAAAAATGCGTAAACTCTTGAATGGTTTTGTGTTTTTGAAAGCTTCAATAGATAACTCCTTTAAGTTTGTTATTCAGGACAATGTGCAAATAGGAAAACCAAAAGAGCAACCATCTTCTCCAATAGATGCTAGATTCAACTCTATCAAAAGTTGAAAACATAACCATTCTGAGATCACAGCTTCACATCCTTTTTTTTTCACGTCACAATGTCACTTTAGATGTTTTTAGCTTCGTCCAAATTTTATTTCTAGAATTTATAATGGTATTTTAGAAATGTGAGAATGTGTAAAGTTGCTCCCCCATATTTTATATTCAATAAGGCCTTGAAGATTTTGAACATGTTTAATAATTAGAAGGAATATAGATTTTGAGCATGTAGTATAGTGCAACATTTAGGTTGTTCAGTTTTTACAGTGTGTATATAGTGATATCACTCTGGTGATTCACCAAGGGACAGGCACCATCTTCAACCAGACAACCTCAATGAACAACCTACCTGCACCATTATCAAAACTATAGTAAACCGAAACGGTTAACCACCACTGACACGATCATACCCACACCCACACAACCTACACAGCAACCACACAGTTTGACACCATTCACTTAACAGCCACTCTCAACCATAGACTCTTAAGTGTGTTGTTATTACAAAGGCAGAACAATCAAAACAAAACTGATATTATCAGAGTTCATTTTCCTTCTATACTTGAAATTTGAAAATAGTTCTAAGAATTTGATTAAATAGTTTTGTAAAACAAATCATAAAACAAATATTTCTATAGATTATGTGAATCTATAATTCCAACAAAAGTATATAACTTCTTGACAGAATATAAGAAGAAAATTTCAATGGACATTGTATAACATTTCCAACCTTAGTTCAAACACAGCACACACATTTATATGATTCACAGGGAATGAAAATAAACTCCATTTAACGCTCACTAATACGGACCATTGCATCAAAAGTATTAATCGCAAAAAATTACCATAGTCGTACAAGAAAATTTAAAATTTCGCTGTCAAAACTCATAGAGTATCAATTCTCGGTTCAATAAAAGAGGCCAGTTGAGCCTATGGGGATACAAGAGTAACATTTGGTTCATAAAAACCTACTTTATTTCTACAAGGTTGAATTGCACAACTGCAAAGAAAACACCTTGAACACTTCTTACCCAAGAAGAGAACCAACACCAAACTGACAAACTATGTGCTTCCTAAAGCCTACCTCAATTTCATGACAAGATGGATCAAAACTATCAGGGTTTGAGAACCAAACTCAATCCAACCTTAGCACTCTTTTCAATGGCCTTGGTGTCTAGCTCAGTAGAAATGGTGATGAGTGATTTAGGACGCCACTCGTGCTGGATAAGGGCACTTGCCTTGGCTGAGTTGGTGATGCGACCCTTCAATGTTGTCAATGGATCCAATGCATGTTGGACACCAAGTGTGAAGTTGTTCTCTTTAGTTGAGAATCTGTGACCCATGTCAACACCAACAGCAGTGTTGGTCACGGGGTTAATAACATGATAGTATGAAGCATTCAGCACATCACCTTTCTCATTCCTGCACACGAGCAAATCATATCAAAATCCATCCAACACAAAAATAAAACACTGGAAAGAATTTGAACCGGGTGTACAAAAACAGGTATACTTAACAACCCATACTATCATCCAACACAAACAAAACATTGGAAAGAGTTTGAACAGTGCACAAAAATAGGTATACTTAAGGGGGGGAATCTAACAAAAACAATAACATAAAGGACTCCTAGGTTAAACATGCATTATTGTCAATTGTGGAAAATAGCAGTTTGTTAAAACTCGTCTATGTTACAGTACTATTAGCCTCTGTTTGACAACACTTCGCATTAGATAGCATGTTGCGGAATAATAGAGATTATTTCAAATTCTGCTATGCTAAAGTGTTGTTATAGCCACTATGTCAATAGATTAATTTGAACAGTAGAACTATCATCTGCAATGGCCAACATTCATGTCAGAGAAGCAACAGTTACTCACAGAGTAAATGCTCCAAGCAAGTCTTCTTTGATAAAGCTCACTCCAAAATTAGATTTTGTTAGCTCTCTAAGTTTGGTATCATAAGAAATATCACCACCAAATGCAAGAGCATTAGTTCCAAAAACACCAGATAAGTTGACAACTGGGTTTGCTTTCAACCCAATGTTGCCACTTATTCCAGCATAGTCATGCAAGTATTGTAGTTCCACCTGTTCCATAAAACAGAACAAACAATTTAACAGCCATGGAGTAAGAGGAAGAGATCTGCTATCTAGACAATTTTAATAAGAATGTTTTCTCAAACTATGAAATTTTCAATATAGATAACTAGTTTTGAAAACTTATGATGTAAAATGGTTAACTATCTTACCTTCCCAGATGCTGGATCAGGAACTTTGCAGCTTATAATAGCCTTCACACCAGGAGCAGGTTCGGTGACAGTGATAGTTGTGAAGAGCTGGAATTTACAAGCGTTTATCGCACTTCAGTGAAAAGATAATAGGAATATGGAGGTCATAAATAAGTCTGAATAACTTGAGATAAAATTAAGTTTAACTGCCAAAAGTACAAGAACTTTGGATCGGTTTTGCATGTAAAGGAAAAACCGGTTGAAACAAAAGAAACTAGATGTTTGCAAATTAAGTAGTACTTTTATGTGTGTGTGTGTGCGTGCGGTAACAACAGATTGACTAGGGTTAACTAAAAAAGTAGACAGTGAAAATATGATCTCTATTATACAATTCAATGTCAAAGGTAATAATTTTACATGCAATCATAAAAAATGATTAAACCAATAAACACCTTCCAAGGGTGGTAAGATAAAAATTAATTACGACAAATAGTTTGACAGTTCTGTACGAGGCATGCAAATCATAAATATCAAAACAATAATGTGAAACTCACATTAGATTCTGTGTCTACTTTGATATCAGCGGTGTAGTTTTTGTTCTTCAACTGGGTATTAACATCGCCCACAAACAGTTCACCTTTCTTTGTACCAGATGATGTGATAGCCTATAGCACAATACACAGTGAGTATAAGACATAAATTATTTATTGCTAAACAGAGATTTTAAATCATGTAATGCAACTAATACATTACATTACATAAACTTATCCATTACGTAAACTTCAACCTAAGCATTCGTATTACAAAGTATGGGATACAGGTCAGGAACATAAAGCAGAGAAGCCACACTTAAAAGTACTTGAAAGTGATATTGAAGATAGTGTTTGTAATGAAAATACCATAACAATCCGAAACAATTAAACATGCATACAAAATCTCAATAGACTTAAAACCTTATTCCATCAACAAGTGGACAATAAACAGAGTTCAAACTCAAAAATACAGAGCCTTTATCAATTGAATTTGTCAAAGTGTACTATAAATTTGTCAAAGTTATCTATAAAAGTCAAATGCCTACGAAGCATTGCCAAACACAGAATATTATGCAAAAAAGGACAGTGTTTTCTATAGAAGTTGATCTATCAAGAGGGACATAAAGATCAATCACCAAAAGCGAAAGGAAATCAACGCAAATTACAGGAGGCACAAAAAGGCACGGTTGTTCATAAACACACAAAGGAACAGAAACATAACCCGTTTAAAGAACATAAACACACATAAACACAAAAAAGCAAATAACTAAAAAACACATAATCAAAATGCCACAGAAGCAAATAACTACAATCCATTCAGCAAATAACTAAAAAACAAAAAAGCAATCAAAGAGTAAAAAACCACATAAACACACAAAGGAACAGAAACATAACCCGTTTCCTTCATTTTCAAATAACAACATAACATGCTTATTTGAATCCTTTTAAAAAACCATATAATCAAAATGCAACTGAGGAGACACATAAATCTACAAACTAAACAATCCTGTTTTCTTCAACTAGTTCCTTGATTTTACCAACATTATCATCATTTCTGTTGCTATTAATATATACAATTAGCATAGAAAACCCAATTACAAGCTAAACACTGAAAAACAAAAATGTAAATTCAACTCACAACTCCAGTGGGTGAGTAGGTAGAAACGGTGAACTTCTGGTCACTGTTGTAGTCCTTGAACAACAGATCTACACAAAACAAACAAAACCAATCAAAAATTTCATCAAACAACACCAGTTAACCATACATAAAGTAAAAACCCAAAAACAAGCAAAAAAACTTTCCAACAATACCCATTACAAATTTCATCAAAAAAAATCACTTAACCATACATGAAGAAAAAACCCAAAAATAAAAATCGAAAATTTCCAACAAAACAGACAAAACCCATTTCAAATTTCAACAAAAGAACATTGATTAACCACACATAGACGGAAACAAAATTTCAAAAAATTTCAACAAAACAAATACAACCCATTACAAATTTCATCAAAGAAAACCCCCAAAACAAAACGGAAATTTTCAACAAAACAAACAAAACCCATTACAGATTTTATCAAAACAACATCAATTAAGCCAAAAAAAAAATTCAACAAAAAAATCATTGATTGAAAGAGAGAGAGAGAGAGAGAGAGAGAGAGAGAGAGAGAGAGAGAGGGAGAAGCTACCTCTAGCTTTCTTGCCGATGTCAGAGTAGAGACCTGGACCCTTAGCAGCCATAGCTTGATTCGGTGAAAGCGAAGATTCTCGAAGCTGAGTTTGTGTGATGAAACGAGTGTGTGTGAGTGAAATGAATGAAACCCAAACCCTAATTTATTTCTAACCTTTCTTTTTGGACAAGATTTTTTTTTTATTACTTGTTTTGTTCCCCAAGAAAATTAAAATTATCTCCACCGTTTGATCTATGAAGATTCTGTGATTTCTTCGTTTTAAATTATTTTGTATTTTATTTTTATTTTTTATTATCCTTTCTTTATGGACAAGAAAAATAATTTTTATTTATTTTACTTTTTTTGATGCCCACGAAATATGAAAATGAGCTCCACCCTTTGATCTTTAGGTTCTTTGATTTTTAGATTTGGATTTTTTTTCTCCTAAGATAAAATGAGTAGAGGTGGGGAATTAATTTTAAATTTTATAAAAATATTTTTGTTTTTAAGAATTGTTTTTTATTGAGTTTTTTTTTAAAATTAATTTCTATGTATAAACGCTAATTTTTTTTTAAAAAATGCAATCAATTAAATCACAAGATAAAACATTTTTATAGGTTAGTTATTGAAATATCTCAAAAATATGTCTACATACTTGATTATTAATCCTATGTTTTTTGTGTGTGAATCTAGCATGCAACTATAGAAATGAATTCTTTGAACTAGATATGATTGTAATAAATGATAAAACTCTCTCTCAAGAAATTTAACAGTATTGCATTCTCAATGTTCGATTCAAACATAAACCAAATGTTGGATTCAAACTCAGAACCTCTCGTTAAACTGAAAGAGATTCAATATCATTTCATTCAGATGTTCTTTGAACTCACTTGCGTTGGTTTTTTGGCATAGGCTTGGGTTTAAAGTATATTTACCTTAAGGTCTCTGATGCATTCTCCTTGGTGCCAACTTCGATCGGCTAAAATGATCACATACATAATAAGAACTAGTGGATTTCAGGTTGTGGAGAGTTGGAAACGGCAACACATCTGTGTTTTAGCATGTGTATTCAGCTCCCTTTGGTCCCATGTTTTGCATTGGTTAGGTATTTCTTCGGTTTCTTCTAGTGACATCAGACAACATTTCATTCAATTTACTACTATGGCGGGTCTGCCCAGATTCACTCATTCATTCCTGAGAGTTATTTGGTTTGCCTCTGTTTGGGTGCTATGGAAGGAAAGGAACAACCGTGTCTTTCAAAATACGACTTTCCAATTCTTCTACCCTTGTCGAACTCATTTTTATGGTTGAAATCAAAACAGGTGACATTCAACTATAGTTATCACGATTGGTGAAAACATCCACTCCTTTGCATGGGTGTCCACTTGTAATTTTATTATTTGTTTGGTGGTGTTCCTTGTTATGGCCACCTTGATCTTGTAAATACTCTTAGGTGGTTTGCCTTTGCACACCTTGTGCGGGGTGAATCATTATTGTTTATATAATATATCTTTTTAGTTTGTTAAAAAAAAAACTAGTGGATGTCAATCCGCAATTTTCTAATGTATTTTCATAGTATTTATATTTTATGTTGTTTTTAAAATTTAATTAAAAAAAGTAGTTTATAAAAAAGTATTTTTTTTAAAGAATCCATTATTATTGGGTTTTCATTTTAGTTATATTTTAAAATGTATGTTAACTAATTTCTTTTCTTTTTTTTGTGGTGGTCGGGATTCGAACCCCGGACCACACATATATTTTGCATTGTCCATACTAATTTCTGAAAATGATATATTTCCTTTAGTGTTCACACGATTAATAATAATAAATAATAATATTTGTCAAAATAATAATAATAATAATAATAGCAATATATAAAGAAAATGTTTTTATTTATTTTTTGATGGTGAGAGAAAATTTCATTTAAGAGTTTGATCTTTTGTACCAAATGCTCCTCCATATGCATCGGCCGTATATCGAATCTTAGATCAAATGGTTAAAAGATACAAACATATATCACTTGTGCCTTAAGATGTTGGTTGAGAGATTTTTTTTTATTTGTTAAGAGTGTGTTTCCAAATTCTTATTGGTTTTAATGGACTTTATGATATTGCTTATATTTTCATCTTACCATAATATAACATTTTAGATTCATTGAGTTGAGAGAATGGTATGCACAAAAAAAAAAAAAAAGTTACAATCCATTTGATTTCCTTTTTGGTGGACACTACTAAAGTACTACCAATTTTGGTTTGGGTGCATATGCATAAATCATTCAATCATTCGGTGATATGTCATTTTTTTTATCCTTTCAATTTTTATTTTTTTTTATAGTTAATTATTTTAAAAGAAATTTAAACTTTGAATTAATATTGCCTACTAGAAATTAGCACTCAACAATACTCCCGAATACTTCCGTCAAAAAAAAAAAAAAACTCCCGAATACTAAAAATTTCTCTTTTCCTCTGTAGCTTAGGAACATATGAATTTTCACGTAAAAAAAAAAGGATACATGTATTTTATTGTTAAGGAAGCTAGATACGTATGATATGATGTACACAAATAATGCATTTCATGGAGACTGATACATACTACTTCAAATACACAATTTTATCTTATGGTCGTCAAACTGAACCTTTAGTCTGACGGAGGTAATAATTCGGTTGATGAATTAAGAAACATTATAGAAGTTTAAAGCAGGGAGTCTTGAGTTCGATCCCAAAAACTAACTTAACCACAAGTTTTTAATAAAAATAAAAATAAATAAACTAATATATTTTAATTGTATGGACAGCAGGGGCTAAAGCCACAATAAATAATTTACTTATATACACACAACAACACTAATTTGTAGGGTGTGCCTCTAAAAGAAACACTAATTTATAGGGTGATAGCATTTTATTTTTTTTACTATAATTTATAATTGTAAAGTGTTATATTTTCAAGCAATGTAACGTAACTGTTTATAATTTTCTATCATATATATTCAACACAACCCTTCAAAGTGCTAAGAGGAAGTAGAAAGCCAATTCGACTGGCAAGGCAATGAGCATTCCTAACAAGATCCTATCAAGAAGAAACAAAAACGGCATCAAATCTTAAGCAATGTAAAATATATGTATAAAAAGTTTATGAAAGATGCTTTGACATTACTACTACTTACGCAGTGCTTAAGATGGATGGATGGACATTATATTCTTTAGCAAAAACAAAAGGAACAATTCCTTGTGGTAGAGCTGCCTGCCACATGCAAATGTGATATATTAATATTTAGGGCATCCAATATTCACACAATTAACACATCGAAAATTGTTGGATTAAGATCAAATGGTCCACATCACAAGTTTAGTGAATGTATATCTCATTATATAAGTAGTTAAATCAAAATCAACAACTGAGATTATCAACTACGGAAATGTGTGACCGCATGCAATCCATTCCTTTCTTTTTTTTGTTTTTTTTAGTTATCGAATTTTAATTGGAGAAATGGATTCTAGTAATTTGAAGTTTGATCGGAAGGTAAGTAAAACCTGATTAATAATTGTTTTAGTCACGGATCAAACTCTTGTGTCTCCGCTCGATTCAACCTTAACTGAAGCTCAATCAACGCAACCACTTGAATCCAACCATTTCTAAGGAGTCAAAATACACACTTAAGTCCTTGAAATTGTAAAAAAAATTGATCAATTAGTCCTTCAAATTTATGAAATTGAAATAACAAATTAATCCCTAAACGGATGGATTATTATTTTTTTTCAATTTAAAGGACTAAATTAATCTATCATTACAATTTCAAGGACTAAAATCTTTGTTGACTCCATGTATAATATTCAGTTTCTAACTTTAAATAAATGATCTGAAAAAGTAGTACAAAAAAGAAAATTAAAGAAAAGATGTCACCTGAACTATTGCAACTTTAAACAATGTGTTTCTTAAACCAATGACAATGGATGCCAAAGCCATTAGAGCAGGTCCTACCAACACTTTCAGTCCAATTGCAACCATTGTATTCCTTGGCCCACATGCTATGATGCTTGACTGTGATGCCATAAACAGACCTGATAAATTAACACAAAAGACCTTTTAATGCAACTCTAAGAATTTGAATATTGATATTTACACTTAATTAATTAAATGGAAATACGTTACTACTGTATATTAATACTAACACTAACATTCAATAGAATCCTTTTATTTTTCTATATCATACCATTGATTTTCTAATAAAATTAGTTAATTTTACATTGACTAGGTATATCATTTAAATCCTTATTTTCATAATTCATAACAAGGAAAGAAACCATGCACATATAATTTATGGAAAATCTATTTCTCTAGAAAAATAGTATCAAGAATTTTTCAAGATACAACTGTCAAGTTATAATTGCATGATTTATTTGTTCACTTCCTATTTTCAGCCACACCTCCTTAAATTGTGGCAAATAGTGCATTGTGATTGGCTGCTCTTTATTCTTGAAGAATTCTTGATGTTATTTTTCTAGAGATATAACATTGCTCATAATTTATATACAACATACCTAAGCTGAACATTGCCATACCAAGACCTCCATTGGACAATAGTTCTATTGAATGATTGATTACTTCAGGCATATGTATCCCCCACCTGCAACATGTTATTAATTATATCCTTACTTATGATCTCACTGTGACTAGGAAATTATATATAGAGCGATTAATTTCTATTAACTAATTGTATAAAACACTTTATACGTGCATTCAATCAAATCACATGATTGTGTCACTTTGTGTTGTTACTCTCTAAAATATCTCATAAATATCTAGATGGTGAGATCTAATTGGATGTGCATGCGTGTGTGTAGACACATTACATTAATCACCTGAACTGTATGCTTGACCAAATGATGCCTATTAAAGAGGCAAATGTATTTGGATTTCTGATTAGCTTCTTCCCCACTGTGACAAGAATGGGAAAGATCTTCATTTTCCTTTTTGTTCCAACATGTTCTTCATCTTCTCCTTCTTTTGACTGTACTTCACTAGCTGTCTCCGATTCTCCTTCAAGTAAACATTAGGAACTGAATGTAAGAAGCATAGTTCTAAATTGCATTTGAAGAAAAATGCTGCCAATGAAGCCGCATTTGCAGTTACAATACCGTTGCAAAGACCTCTAAAACCTTTATATTACAAGTGTAATTGCGGCTGTAGACCACAATTTAAAATTATGATAAGAAGAAATGGTAGCATACATGCAAATACTAATTTATTTTATGGAGTTCGACCAATTATGCCTACATATCTGGCTGCAGAGCGGATGCAATACCTTTTTACTAATCAAAATCCTTATACATTGTAAGATAAGATTTAATCGCTTGTTTGTTATTAGTACCTGTGTCTTGTGATGGAGGTGCAGATAGCATGTTCTTGGCAGCATCAAACTCATAAAGAAACAAAAGCAAATTGTACCAAATCATACTTTGCAAGAAAACAATCTGAGCTAACAAGACAATAGCTTCATCCTTATACATTGCTTTTAACAATGGAATTCCAAGAATCAAAGTATTAGGAAGTGTTGATAATGAAAAACCAGTTATAATCCATTTCAAACCACCTTTACCACTAATCTTAATAAGTGCTGTTAAGAGAACAAATGCAAGAAGTTTCTGAATGAAATCAGCATACATGAGTTTTAGGCTCATTTTGTAGATATTGTTGGAAGAAATAACTTGAAATGATAAAAGAGGGATTGAGAATTTTGCAACAAATTTGTTTATTCCTGAACATTGTTCTTGTGTGAAGATCTTAAACCATTTGACTGAGACATAGGCTAGTATCATTGTTACATATAATGGGACAGTTGTTGTTATTACATGATAAACATTGGCTAAGGAAATCATGTTGTGACTAGATGTTGAAACAGTTAGGGTCACCTACTGTTTATGAAGCTGTCTTACATGCTTTTTAGGGTACTTTTAATTTGTTGAATAGTGAATGACTACGATTAAATAAACTCTTTAATTTGTTGTGTAACAAGTGTGAGGTAGAAGTCTCACTTTAAAAGAAAAAGTGATTGTTAAGCAATATATAAGTGAGATGATCAATAAACCCAATGTGCTAAGGTTTTGGGTAAATATATAATGTCTAAATCACTTGTATCTCTCAGACTCCCTTAAGGATCAAACAATGGTATCACCTGATTACTAATGTCATCACTTTCAAATTGAAGTTCAGAATACTAGACAATAATGTGGTTAATTCAATAAAAACGAGTTTGAGGCAACAACACCAATTGGGTCACATTCTCAGTTCTCCAGGACGATTAATACCATAAGCTTTTACTTATAGAGAGTGACACCGATTTTATTAGATTTTCAAACGATTTTCAAACATCGGTCTGTCGTAGATCATATGAGACAATTTCACACATAGAAGACACTTTAATTAATAAGATTTTTCATATGCTTTCTTCTATTCAAATAAGCGATATTATTTAATTGATAAAAAACTAAATTGTGAGAGACGTACCTTGTATCACCTAGAACTATCAACCTCATCGAGAGTTTAGGATGAAATTAACATTTAGTGTTTATTAAGGAATTTGAGATTTTCTTTTTTGTCTAAAGAAATTTCAGTTGAACTCAAGTTACAATTAGTGTTCTTCCATAAGCAACCCCTAATTAAGCTCTAATCACTTAAACTAGAGAAAGAGAGATTTGTATATGCAATATTTATTTGATTTCTAATTTAAGCTTTTCCGTTTACCCTAATATCTTGGATCTTTCAACATGCTCATCAAACTAGTTTCATTATTCTCTTTTTTTCTTAATCCCTTTATTTAAACTATTATCCGCATGCTTGTTATACTTATAATTTATTTCACTTTGTAATGAAATCTTATGATGTTTTGGTGGATATGTAATGATTCGACAATTATGTGGTAATTAAGAAAAAGAGTTTATTAATAAACAATAAATAAAGTGAGTGTATTAAAGTCCACAGGAGCCAGGTACAAAAGATTGATTCCAGTTTTCTTCTTGTCATTCTTTCGGTACGTAGGTTGATCTTTAGCAAAAGCAAACCTAGATTAAGACCAACATGCTGACCCAAACATTTTTTTTAAGGAATGCTGACCCAAACATTTAAAATATTATTATTATATAATTCACTTTTTTAATGCAGAGAAAAAAATTTCTAGTTCCTAGTATTGGTAGGGTCAGATTTTGTCTCAATTCTCTATAAGAACAAATAGTAACAATCTTCAATCAGGTATATGAGGTATATGCAAACTTTAAGACATTAATCATTATATCTATCTTCTAAAAAACAAATTGGTCGGTTCAACGAGTTGAGCATGAATATAATAAGGGAAATGCTAACCGGTGCCTTCGGGGCATTGGTTAAGGATATAAAAAAGGAAGTTATATAGTAGTTAATGCATTGAAATTGTGTAATTAATTTATAATAAAGTCAAAAACAGTTTCCTTTTATGGTAATAATTCCCTTTTGTGGTATGCTTAACCAGTGTCCCGGGAGCACCGGTTAGCAGGACCCATATAATAATAATGATTTGATGATTGCGGCGGAGGAGTTAATGAGTGAAGTGATAAAGAGGTCAATAGTTCTATTCGACGTAAAAATCAACAATACTAACATTTGTTGTTCAATCGATTTTCATCATTACAACTTTTATTTATTTTTATTTGTCAACAGTTCAACCACGGTTGAAGCATGGATCAAAAGTCTTACCGGTTGATCTCCAGTTTGATTTTAAAAATATTACATTATATGCTAAAACATACTTTCATTAATTTTTTCTTTATTAGTTTAAGTTTTCTTTTCCTTTTTGCTAATGAAAATTAATAGACTTTTCAATGTTGTGAAGGAAGAATATGTTGATTGTGAGTTAAGCAACAAAGGACTGTGAAAAGAACTGTGTGAAGAAGAATACTTTCCAGTTTTGGTCAAAAGTGTGAAAACAAGTGTTCAAGCAGGGAATTTGCTTTCAAAAATGTGATTTTTTTGCCATAAAAGACCAATCATCTCTTTTTTCAGATTGTGTTTGTAAACGAATATTAAAACCAAACCATGAGAGATGTTATATTCCAATGATAGTAACAAGATTAATATGTTGGCCGTAGTTCTTTTAAGGATGTGTTTGCCATGGCGAAGGGCAAATCACCAGCTAGAGGATTACAAATAAGTGATAAGATGAAGAAAAATTCTTGTGTGGTTTGAATACTCACAAAAATGAAAAAAAAAGAAAGAATAAAGAATTACATGATATGAAATTTTTGATAATTAAATGATGTGTATTTTATATACGCGCATGAATTTTGTGTCTAAAATTTTGTGTCCATTTAAGTATTTTTCTTAAGATTACAGCAAAGTTGCACGTTTGATAACCTATTTCTTTATTATAGTTTATAATCGAACAAATATATTGAGAAAATTTCAGTATTAATACTTAAATTTTGTGGTTTGCTTATTCGTTATCTCCTACCTTTTTGTCAAATAAAGTCTAATTTATATGTAATTGGTGTAATCAATAACCTTTTGAAAGTGCACAATAGGTAGTGTTTTTTGTTTTTCTAACAAGGCAAGTTTACTTACAATAGTCACATTGAGGGATTCTATTTAGTTGATCATAACAAAGATCAAAGGACATTTGTCAGACAAGAAAACTTGTTGTCTAGACAAAGTTTCCGACAAAAAAATGCTCCTAAACTTAATAGGTACACAATCTACAAGCTGCTACGGTTGGCAATGTTTTGGATCCGAGTGTGACTAGTTACATTACATTTATTATATAAATTAGTTAAATTAAATGTTGGATATATAAGAAAGCATAATTTATATATCCAAAATTTTGCTTGGAGATGTGATCCATCGATCTTTTGGTAATCTTTGATCATTAGTTTATCGTTGCTCCCATAACTTCCATGAGATTTTTTAACAAGTGATATTACAGCTTTAGTTTAGCTAGGTGAGAGATCAGAATTGGTTTTGATGTATTAAATCCTCGTACCAGACTTTTTTGGATGAAGTTATGAGACATGTTATGTTTTTTTTTCCTCAAGAAATCGGACATGTTGTGTTGATTGCAATGACAATGTAGGAATAAAATGTGGTTTGTCTTATATTTAATATGAATATGCTAAATGTTAGATATATATAAGATATGTGACACATAATATTTTAATTTTTTTTAGTACGGAAATGTGGTGTTCCAATCTCTTGATGATCCTAGATCATTAATTCGTTATTGTCATGGGTGCTCACCTCTACTAATGACCTTATTAACAAAAATTGCACATGAGTCTCTTCGCTGATCTCTATTAATTAAGAGCTTAAGTTAATAATAATTTCTTTTTTGGATAAGTCAGGAGGAAGGACAGACATCAAGAGGTAGCACTGACATCCCAACTAGGTTGACACCCCGATGAACCTTCATCCTATGCTGCCAAACTCAAAATATTATTAAAAAAGGGAGGAAAAAGTATATACAAAGAGGGGGATTAGACCAAAACCTCAAAACAAGACAAAAATAGGAAGAGAAAACCAATATACTAGGGACATTTGTAATTAGACAGACCACATCTATCCCGAAAGAAATCAAAGTTCAATTCTGGAGGTAAAGCCGTCAACCAAACTGAACCTTGTACTGCATGCCCCATATTAGCCAACCTGTCAGCGCAACAGTTGCCTTTGTGATAAATATGAAGAGATAACATGCACACCTATAATATTCCAATAGAAAAAATTCATTGGGTAGATGGCGAGGGCTCTCCCGTGGAACAGGTTTTATACGACGGCTTCTCGGTAAGTTGTTGTTTCTTTAATTTATGTTTTTGCTTTTTTGACAAGACTAGAGTGAAAGGAGCTTCAACTTTCCTCTTGTCATAGTCTTTGATTTGTTGTCAAAGCTCATATCATGTTGAATCCTTGGATTACTGTGATACACAATACCAACTTTATGCGTGGCTAATGAACTTGCAATGGGAGCCGAGCTAGACACAATGGTCGCAGCCGCATCCTCTGTCAGCAGAACTTGCGTGCCTAAGCTGGTGTTCACGGGTACCGAGTCTGCAACAAAGGCAAGGGTTGTTGGGAAGGGATCTGGAACCGAATTAATGGCATAGGCTTGTATGACTGAACCATCTACCGGTGCTGTAGGGACTGTGTGCACCACAATATGGTGTGGATGCACAAATGTGGCCGAGGGCATGTCTTTATAAGAGGCAGTGACTTCGTCGTGCACTACAATGTTTAGAACCGGCAAAGAGCTGACCTCCCTAACTTAATCCAAGGTAGCGCCATCAAAATTCTCATGCACGTCTACGTGCTCTACATAAGTCAAAAGCAGAGCAGCAGCAACAGAAAGCTTTCGAAAATCGTCGTACCAAGATTCTGGCTGTGTTTTCTCCACTTCAAGAGGGTGCATGTCACCGTGCACAACATCGATAACCAAGTCCAAAACGAGGATAGTTGACTGAGGTAACACGCCCTAAGGAATTGCATCTAAAATATTTTGTAAAGCAAAACTAAAAGAATTACTCAAAACATCCTTAGGAGGAGCAATGTTTTGAGTTGTAGACCGTTCTTGAATATTTATGATAGTAGCTGGAGTTGAAGGGGCTGTAACAACAACATGTTGTATGGTACATGAAGTAGAAGCACCTCTATCACTAACCCAAGGAGGACCTTTCTTAGTAAGTGGTTCAGCCGCCATAGGTTTCTTAATAGTTTCTTAATACATGAACAAAAGTAATTATATTTTTGAAACGGCTTGCATTGCATTTTAATAATTTTTTAGGGAAGCTTCATTTGTACTTGTTTACAAAATGCTTGCATAGCATTTTAATATGTGGTTACAAAAATATTAAAATTAATAAAAATGCTTGCATAGCAATGACTAGTTCCCTTTAAAACAATTACAAACAGTTCACCCTAGGGCTTCATGTGTACTTTTTTTTAGGGAAGCTTCATGTGTACTTGTTTGACGGGAAAAAAAAGGAGAGTTGTTTTTTCATGGAAATAGAGTTATTAAAAAATTAAAATTATATTTGTAAAAAAAATAAGATTAAAATCATATAAATTTATGAATATTTTAAATTGGAATGACATCAATTATTGAATAAAATGAAAGCAGTTTAATTTATTTATATAATTTTTTATAAGAAATTTATTTATATTATTGAGTTTTGTTAGTTTTTTGTCAAAAGTATTCTTATTGAAAATTAAGAGATATTAAATGCACTCATTTAATATTAAAATAAAAATATTTTAAAGAAGGGGAAAACAAGTCTTTTAAACAACTTCCTCAAAAAAAAAAAAAAAGTCTTTTAAACAATAAACACATCAAAGAAAATATGAATTTTCATATAGATAGTAGATCCCACCATCACTACTTTAAACATGTTTTTGACTAAAATTATTTTTCTAAAAATAAATTCGATACCTCTTAAATTTATTTTGTTAATAGATAGACACATTTTAATTGATAATCCTTGTTTGTTTTTTTGTTACAAGAAATATTTGAGATTTTTTTAAGAAAAAAACATTTATCTTCAAATTCTTATATTTAAAATAAATTATTGTATAAAGAAATTTTTTTTTACAATTCATTGTCATTGATACATATATTTTCAAATCAGTCAATCTTTGCCATGGGAGATTCAATGTAATAGTTACCATAACAAAAATATAAATAAAAGAACATAAATTAATTTAGAAAGAAAGTAAGTATGGAAAATAATTGTTTGTTATTTTTTACAAGATTGGTCATATTTTTTTTTAATAAACAAATGTGGTTTCCTTCTTAATAAAAAAAGTCAAGCAAAAAATATATAGATTATTAATCAATGTTATTAATTTAATTAATTGTGTGTTAAGAGTTTGACATTGTAATCTCTAAGGACTGGTGAATGATCCACCCTATACAAATAGGGACATTTGCCCAAACTAAATTATTAATACTCGCTATGTATTAACCCACTTGGGTTGGCCTAGTGGTATTGGTTTGGGATCTGGGAGTGTGCTCCTCCTCAAGGTCTCATGTTTCATTCTCTCCGATGCTAATTTGGGTGGGCTAATTTAACTTCTTCAAAAAAAATAATACTCGCTATGTATCAAATTAGGATTTTATGGTTGTTGATGACACTAGTTCGGAGAAAGACATACATGAGCATCAGGTTGTAATGTTTCTAATGATATTGAGCATGAACATGAAATTGTTTCAAAGACAATTTTGTTGGAAGTATCACCAACATATCCAATTTTAAGTAGAGTTGCTCAAAAAAATCTTGCAATTGCCCAGTCAATTTTTGACTCTAGAAATGCCGAAGAGAATGTTGATAATACAAGTTCACACCCTACGTGTCGAAGAGTCACCAAACGAAGATGAAGTCTAATATTGACCATTAGAGGTGATCATATCAAATATTACTCATGAAGTTTCTCTATTGGAGCATTAGGGGTGTTGCATTGTCATTCCTTCTTCTCCGACTGGGGATGCTATGGTTTGGAAAAATTCGATGGATGAGGAAATTCCTTAGTTTTTAAGAGATGTATTTTTTAGGGATCGCCTAGAATATCCAATTCTCGATTCCCTTAACTCTTTTTAATGTTCTATTGTCTTTTGTCTTGGGTACGACACATCCCCACCCCAGACTCTTTGTATTTCTTTTTCTTTTATTAATAAATTTTTGAGTACACTTATAAAGGACTTGTGGTTCTAGAGGTCTCAAACTAGTTAGATGTCTATAGCCACTTTAATGCAAGTTCATACTCTTGTTTTATCTAAAAAAAAGTTAACACACTTCACTTATTGTTAGATGAAATTTATTATCAAATTACATTTTTAGATGTAGTTAATATTTTTTAGTCTATTTCTTTAAAAACATAATAATTATTTTGTTCATATACTTATTCTCACAAACAATCTCAACACCGGTACCGGCCGGCAGGTTTACATCAAGAATAGTCACATTACATTACAATTTTTGGCACCAAAACATCTCATGGTATTCCACCATCATTATGGAGGGGCATGTTAACAAAGGTAGCATCTCAAAGTCTTGTTAGCTTAGCACAAGTTGAAGGGACATTGCTAAATATATATAGGGGCTGAGTTCGAACCTCAGATACCACATTTATTTACTTTAAGAGATGAATTTTTAAGCACTGAATTATTTGATAAAAAAAGGTAGCACTTGAAAGGAATCTCAAATACGAAACACATGATATAACTATCGATCAACATTTAAGTAAAGTGGCTCATGTACGTAGTGTATCAAGGTTTTAATTTGGAAAAAGATATGGAATCAATTTTTTATTTTTTTATGGTTGCTTATATATTTCAATGTGATGATCTCTCGATCTCTTCTCATGATATGATAATGGTATCAAAGCTTATAATTTGTTTAAATAGAACCGACTCCCTGTATCGAAATTCTTCTTGACAATGATGGCCAGACATCGTCTTCCGTGGATAGAGTGACAACTGATAACGAATGTGTAAGTGTGTGTAAATGAAAAAACTTCCGTTTGAGGAGAAACATACCCAAATGAATGGATGAACTTACACTTGAGGGACGAGTTGTTGTTGGTTAGTGTGAGTTACAAGTTTCACATTGAAGAAAAAAAAGTCGATGTTGAGCATCATATAAATAAAACGAACTCATATACCTAATGCCTATTAATGTTGTTGCACTTCGCCTAATGTGATGATAATATATATTATATACTATACTTTACAAAAATTGGAAAAAAAATGAAATCATCATTAATCAAAATGGTAGTAATAACAATTTTGTTACTTCCCCAAAAAACAATTTTGTAACTATCTTAAAGTAGATTTGAACTTTGTCTAATAAAATAACAATACAACTTTAAGTCTTACCGATAAGCCGACACATGATCGACATAATATACTATGGCTTAGTAGATTTGTGTTCAAATGATCCAAACCCCATTGCTTTGAAGTTTATGTAATTTGCTTATTGGTGTATTTGGTTATTATTTGTTTACACTCGAGTACTTCTACTCAAGTTTTTTCTTTTTAAATTATTCTCTGTGAATTATTTTGGGTCATGAAACATAAATTGTGATATACCTTTTTTTTTAGGGATAAATTGTGATATACCTGTTAGCTTGTAACCGGTAAACAATACCCCTAAAAAAAATTGTCATATATAATTCAATACAAACAATATTGACAAGTAAAGACATATAAATTATTTTGAAGCAAATAAAAAACAAATTAACAAAGTATGTTTATCCGTATATAACGGTTAGAATGTGAGACTTTTAAGTATAGCCAAATTTGGCAAATTTTAACAAGGGAAATAGTCATAGGAAGAAGTTATTATTATAAAATTTGAGAATTTGTTGGCCAAGTGGATAGATTCATAGTCATTACTATTTTAAGCAAATTTTATTTGTATGAGGACCCTTTCTTAAGCAAGTTTTAATGGATCAAGAGTAGCCTAAGAAAAAAGAACGGTTATCCACTACATAAACTTCTAAATATAGAACTAAAACTTTCATTTCTACCATTATTTAAAGCGTGATAGTTTACCATAACTCATATATCCCAGTAATATGTCAACACAATAAAATCATCTTGGTTTAATATTTGGCATTGGTGCTAAGGTCAAGTAATTGTTCTATTGAGATTTCAAGACCTTAGCCATCCTTGTCTTACAAACCAAGAACAAAAAAAAAAGAAAAAAAAAATTGTTGAAGCCTATACAAAACCTTCATTATTAAGATTTATACAGCCATTTGATTAATAATGGCTGGAAGTGCAATGAAGATTAGCTTTATTTTGTTGGTTTTGGCCATAACTATTCCATGCCTTGAAGGTCGTATTGGTGAATTTGATGATTACCTCAAAGCACAAGCTGATTTGGCTCGTCAAATTGCTTTCAAGTCCTTTGTACCCAATCCTGAAAACATTACACACGAGATCAATCTTCACGTTCATTTGTAATTTCTATAACTTTTCTCTTGTTATATTATCATCTATATTATTTATTTATCTTTAATATCATATACGGGTTGTGACACAACGATGTTACCACACATTTTGGTTGTCAGATCAAGATTACACGATCCATATTTTAAATTCAATATTTTAAATTTAAATTTTGATCGTCCTATCGAGATGTGTATGGTTTATTGACTCACACCTATATGGAAACACTAACCCGAATATTCTATTTCCATCCAATTGATCTAACCAAATCTCAACAATTGGATCTGAATTGTAATTTGATCAAGTATTTGAGATTTAGTTGAATTGATTGGATGGTTGCAAAAGATTCGTGTTTAGAAACAATCACATATAAACTTAAGTTTCTATGATATAAAAATGGGAAATTTTCCAACCTTGATTAGAATCTTGTTCCATTCTCAAAGAATATGATATAATTTTGTCTTGTAATTAGGGCAATGGAAGCGGCAATGAAAGCAGAAGGAAATTTAAATGACACAAGGAGGGAACTAATGAGCCAAAAAACACGTGGTGGTAGAGGTCGTAGAGGTCGTGGAGCAAGATGTATGGCCACCAATCCAATTGACAGTTGTTGGAGGTGTAGAAAAGATTGGGCCCAAAACCGTCAACTATTAGCCAAATGTGCAAAAGGATTCGGTAGAAGGACCACAGGAGGACTTGGTGGAAGGATCTATGTTGTCACAGATCCTTCCGACAACGATATGGTGAACCCAAGACCTGGCACTCTCCGATTTGGTGCCGTTCAAAAGGGACCACTTTGGATTATTTTCCAACGTAGCATGGTCATTACATTGACTCAAGAGTTAATGGTTTCATCTGACAAGACCATCGACGGTCGTGGAGCCAATGTGCAAATTAGGGAAGGTGCTGGAATTACCATGCAATTCGTGAACAATGTCATCATTCACGGTCTTCGCATCAAGAACATTAAAGCTAGGAATGGTGGTTTGATTAGAGACTCTTTTGATCATATTGGAGTAAGAACAAGGAGTGATGGTGATGCTATCTCTGTCTTTGGTTCATCAAACATTTGGATTGATCATATTTCCTTATCTAATTGTGAGGATGGTCTTGTTGATGTCATTCAAGGCTCTACTGCAGTCACCATCTCAAATTGCCACATGACCAAACATAACGATGTAAGTATAATTCATTTTCCTTAAACAATGCCCTAAGGGCACGTGTTAGCATTTTCCTTCAGAATATCTCACTATGTACAATACATTGCTAATTTGGTAAATGTATATTGTATCGATATATTTCAGGTGATGTTGTTTGGAGCTAGTGATACATATCAAGATGACAAGATTATGCAAATCACAGTTGCATTCAACCATTTTGGACAAGGATTGATTCAAAGAATGCCAAGGTGCAGATGGGGATTTTTCCATGTTTTGAACAATGATTACACACATTGGATCATGTATGCAATTGGTGGAAGCTCAGCCCCAACAATTCTTAGTCAAGGAAACCGTTTCATTGCTCCTAATAACAATGCTGCAAAAACAATTACACACAGAGATTATGCACCAGAAGCTGTTTGGTCAAAATGGCAATGGAGATCAGAAAGTGATCATTTCATGAATGGTGCTACATTTATTCAATCTGGTCCTCCTATTAAGAATCTTCCATTCAAAAAAGGGTTCCTAATGAGACCAAGGCATGGATCTCAGGCTAATAGGCTTACACGCTTTTCTGGGGCACTCAATTGTGTTGTGGGTAGGCCATGCTAGAAAAATAAATAAATACCTAAAGTATATTCATTAATGTACTTTATATATGAAGAAAATAAACAAGGAAAAAATGATTGGGAATGTTACTCCCTTTTCAACTTTGATCTTTGGGAATACCTTCAAGCAATGTTTTTTTTTTGAGCAAATCTTCAATTAATGTATTATTGGATTGTAATGATTCAAATTTGATCAATTGATAAATATTATTTTTGTTTGTTTTAATTTATGTTTTTTTTCATGCAACTTTTGTTGGATATGATTATTAATTCACTTGAAATAGTTTTCCTTCCTCAAATCTCTCTCTCATTCTCATCAATTTTTTTTTATAAAGCATCTCCAACTATAGAATTGATTTTGAGTTCTAATGACATCAATCCCTATTTATAAAAGGCTCTCAAACATTCTGATGGATTATGATTTCAATAAGAATAGTGTAAACCTAACTTCTTCCCCTTCCTACGAATAAATCGATGACATGACACTATTTTAATATGTGTAATCACCTCCAAATATACATTTTTTTCTCATTTAAAAAGGATACAATATATCCATAAATGAGAAGTAGCACCGACACCACACTTTATTTTTATCGCTTTTAAGTCATAACCATAACCGAGGACCAAAATGAAATAGGGACCAATTAGGTTAATTATTGGACTTTAATTATTTTCTTAAAATCAAACTATTAGTAATTTTAGGTTCATTTCCATAACTTGAGAATTTGCTTGGGATCCAACATCCTTTGTGAATTTCTCGCTTTTTTTATCACATTACGTCGTTACGTTTAGTTTATTAATTCGTGTTTAATTCTCATCAATATATTGTAACAAAAAAAAAAGAAAAAAGGATACAATATTAATTAGTAGTGAGAAACTAGAGTTATCAAGTTGGTTAGGTAGTTAGACAAACTAACTCTTATAAATAACTGACTTCATTGAACCATTTTCATTATTCTTTTATCAATCAATTCACTCCACTATGATCTCTATAAGTATCTCCCTTTTTATATGAGCATTTTCTTACTCAATTTTTATATGAGCATTGTCCTAATTTGTTTTTGCATCCGTGCTCCTAATTTGATTTTATATGAGCATTCTCTTGCTAATTTTTTTTTTCTTCATGTTAATAGCCAATACTTCTAGTTTGTTTTTGTTTTAGTTGTGTATAGAGAACAACTTATACACCTAAAGCTAAAGCCCTAACGTTGAATGCGCATCCTGGTATTTAACATTCCATAAGAGCAATGAAAGTGATGTGATGCATCAGAAAACAAGGGGAATACATCACCCTACCAAAAAAAGGATCTTCATGTCCAGTTCTTAGTTCTTAGTTCTTGGCACAGGTTCTCCTGCATGTCGAGTTGAAACTAGCAGACTTCTCTTTGTATATAGGCTTCTTCTGTTTCTTGCTGGTTAAAGAAGTGCTGGGAGATACCTGAGATATGTTTGAACCAACATTCCTACTCTCCAAGCCTTCCTGAGCAGTCTCTGCAGAATATTCAACCAAAGAGGAATGTTAGCAACGCACCTTCTAACACACACTTTTTAACACACTTCCTTTGATTGGTTAAAATTCAAATGGGTCCCACCAAATCATGTGGGTCCTATATACTTTTTGTGGGTCCCATGTGAATTTTAACCAATCAAAGAAAGTGTGTTGAAAAGTGTGTGTTAGAAGGTGTGTTGCTAGCATTTCTCTTCAACCAAATCTCCCCAATGAGTTTTGAGGATAGTTTCACTTTCTAAACATGGCAGCATTTGACTGGAAAAGAAAAATTCTTTGGAGGAACAAAGGGAGAACTCTTGTCCAAGCCCATATAAACAGGTGAACATTAACTTGAGCTGACACGTGAGAAAGCATAAACTATGCACATTCTGTAAACCAGAGATATCTAGAGTACCTTCAGCTACAAGCTGGTATTGGATTATTCTCCATAAAAGTTCTTGCGCCCTTGGAAGCTGGAACCTTCTGGACAGAGTCCACGAATAAAATATTAAATTTTGTCGAGTTGAATCTGAATTAGGAGGATATGAGACCCTCATCTTAGATGAAGATCTAAAACTTTTTTTATCATAGTATATATATTTATGAACTAAGTTGAATTTTTATAAACTTTTTGAATAAGCATTCAATTTAGTCCCTTAACAATCATTATCTCACTAATTTGGTTCTTCAACTTTTAAAATCAACTAAAAGATCTCTAAACTATGAGAAATACATCAATTTGGTCATTTAGTTAACTGATCTAAGGACCAAATTGATGGAGGAGAGTATATTTAGAGACTAAATTATTGTATTTCTTATAGTTTAAGGACGTTTTAGTTGATTTTAATAGTTCAGGGACCAAATTGATTGTAAAGTGATAGTTTAAGGACTAAGTTGACTGTTTATTCAAACATTTGTGGTCTACGTTTTCAGGTCTAAACTATAAGGGTGTGTTGACTTACTAAACATTATGTATTATACAGAACAACACAACAAAATATCATAATACAAGACAGAATAACATATGATAAAACTTTTATGGTATGAAATATATTTTGGTTTTATTCATTCAATTTTTTGTGGACAAAAAACTACATTTTTATTTTAGATAATGTGTACGTGAGACAAAAAATTGTGTTGTGATTCAGTGAGAGATAAAAATTTATGTTTTTGTCATGTCCGTTGTCTCTAGTTTATCATGTTTCATAAACAATTTTACAAATCAAACATTGTACGACTGAACTTGTCTTGTCTAGTCCTTTACTCTTTTTTAGCAAATAAAGGGAACCCTAAATTTGTACTGTTTGGCCCTTTAGTCAAGCCGTGTAACCACTAGATACCCTAGCTAAAACAATTGTTTCCATTTTTAGATTTAAAAACTCTATCAGGGAGGAAAAGTTGAAAGCAAATTTGCTTTTGCTTAAACTAAAGTCTCAAGCCAAAAATACAAAATGACAACATGTAAATCCAGTGCATATATTATTATATATGAATGTTTTTCATTATTTTAATAAAAAATATTTCCAATTATTATTTAATTCGATAAAGTTAATTTACATTGAGTTGTTAAGTTTATTACGTTATGTAATAATAATAGTATAAGATAATAATATAAAATATTTCACATTATTAGTATATTCTTTTTTTTGAAGGATTATTATTATATTCTTAATTATATAAAATATGTTATATATAGACTTATGGATGAATAATTTATGAACATTTTTATCATAGGAAGTACCGTAAACTATAGATAGCGTGGGGTAACCAAACTTCAATAGATGAATCCGAAAAGACTAGATTAAAAAAACCTTCATTTTATGCAATCATGTTGTCTTTTATTGCCTCTTAAATTAGAAAACAGTCCAACGTCGGTATTATATGGTCACAAAAAAAAAAAATCGTGTATCTCCCCCTTTTTCCCCTCTCTTCTCTCATTCTCAAACCCTATCTATCACATTTTTCTTCTTTTTCTCTTCAGAGAGGTGATTTAGGGTCAATTTTGACCCAAAAATCACCTCTTCAAATTGTTTTTCTATCTATCTTAATTGAATAAGTGATTTCACATATTTTATGTTTTCTTTCGTTTGTTTTTGTGATTTCGTCGTCTCTGAACGACTCTGTTTGTTTTGATTTCCCGTCTTTGTGCGGTGTGTTTTTAATTTCCCGTCTTAGTGCGGTGTTTATTTGTTTCAGGTTAAAAGATTAGTTTTGAGCAAATGCAGATTCGATCGATGACAATGACTTTGACGTCGTCAACGTTGCAGATCCGGAGACATGAATATAGTCATATTAGTAATATTTGTAGGCATAGGTACTTGGCCGTTTTATGCTATTAACATGGATGCTGTGAGTTTGTTCACAGATTCATCCTTTTTATTTTTAGCGAATTTGAATTTGTATTGTATCGATTTACTCTATCAATTTGAATGAATGAATATCGTTTATTTTTGTTAAAAAAAAATAGAACATATAAAGCTCTTTCAAAAAAATAGAACATATAAAGCATTCTCGATCATTCCTGTCAACTATCAATAAAATAAATTAAAGGTTTAAATATGATTTTCGTCCCTGTAAAAAAAATTGAAAAACATCCCTGCAAAAAAAAATTTGTTTGAAAAAGGTCCTTGGCCCCACCAAAACGCTGAAGTGGCATGGTTCTTGCCACGTGACAGTTGCTGACTGTGCAACTTTTGTCACGTGGCGCTGACGTGGCATGCCACATAATATTAACTTTTAAAAAAGTTTTTTAAAATTCTGAAAATTATTTTTTGAAATTAAAAAATCTGAAAATAATTTTAATATATAAAAAAATCATTAAAAGATTTATAATATTTTTCGATTATATTATTTTTCAAAATTTAATTTTTTTAAATATGAAAAAAAACGAAAAATTATATAATTTTTTAAAATCTGAATATAAATTTTTGAAAATTAAAATATGGAAATTAATATTTTTTTTAAATTGCATCATCTGAATATTTATAATTTTCGAAAACAAATTATAATTTAAAAAAAAATTCTAATTTCTTGTTCTTTTACGAAAATTTTAATTTAAAAAAAAATCATTTTTTTTCCGAAAGTTATTTTCAGAAATTTAAAAATATATATAATATTCAAAAAAAGTAATTTTATTTTGAAAATTATACAAAAAATAAATTCAGAAAATTATTTATTTGAATATTTTTAAATTTATATTCTGAATTTTTAAATTGTTTTTAAAATTTATTTCCATATTTTTTAATTTTAAAAACAATTTTCAGAATTTTAAAAATATTTTTTAAAAGTTAATATTATATGGCATGCCCCGTAAGCGCCACGTGGCCGAAATTGCACAGTCAGCAACTGCCACGTGGCAAGAACCATGCCATATCAGCTGAATAGTGGGGCCAAGGACCTTTTTCAAACAAAAAAAAATTTGCAAGAATGTTTTTCAATTTTTTTTTTTTACAGGGACGAAAATCATATTTAAGCCTAAATTAAATTATACACCCTAATATTGTAAATATTTTCATAGAGATATATCCATTTGAATCATAATATAACATATACCATTTTCCTATTTTTTTTTTTATAAACTTTAGAGCATGCAGAAACATCATTATAAAGGAAGGTGATCAAGTGATAATCTTTTCACTTTTCCATTTCTACTAATTTTTGGCATATTACATATGTGCAAAGTTAAATGCAAAGATATAGAGCCCGTTTGTTATAGCTTTTTTAAGAAAAAAATTACTTTTTTTAAACAAATAATCACTTTTAAGAGTTTTGCATCCGTTTGTTACAGATTTTTTAAAAAATCAGAATCTAAAAATAGCTTCAAATGAGAAGCTATTAAGAGCAGCTTCTCAAAAAATTGATTTTTTTTAGAGGAGAAAGAAGATATGATTTAAAAGATTGAACTAATTTTGTAACAAAAAATTTCCTTTTATATAGTTGTATCCAAACAAACTAGATTATTTGTTTAAAAAAAGTGATTTTTGTTACGGTAAACAAACACAAAATAGATTCTGATTTTTCACAAAATCTCTAAAATATAATCTCTAAATTATTTTATGTCAAAATCACTTTTATTTTAATCTGTAACAAACGAGCCCATAATGGCCGCAATTACAAACTCAACGGTAAACATATCGAAATTGTTAGCCCGGAAGCTGTAATTGTGACATCAGTTGTTTAATACATATTTGATACCTATGATCTAGCCAAAATTGTTCTATATTTAGGGACACAGTAAATATCTACCACTTATAGCATATTTTTTTATTTTTTTTGGTAATACTTATTAGCATTTTTCTATTATTACTAGCAAATGTGTTAAATATATACAGATATTACCTAATAAAAGTAGGGTTTTGACTTAAATTTTGGGACATCATTATCACTTTGGGAAAGTGGTTCTTATTTAAGGCAAAGGGTGAATATAATTCTCACTAAGCAAATAAAAAACTTTTGTAATTAGAGCTGGCTACACAAAATTCCCCATGAAATTATCGTCACCCTTGTTTGTAACTTCAATCATTTAATTTTGTTGGTAACAATAAATACAAAACAACATAATAAGGCCAACAAAACCATGCATCATACAACTATTATATAACACATACCTCGCACACATTGTATCAAGTTCAGTACAAAGTTGAGAAGAATTAGGAACAAACTCTTACCTAATTCTTTAACAACATCAAACAAACACAAGAAATTTATGGCAATGTTGATAGAAAATGAAGTCATGTGTTTGGGAAAGAGTCAAAGGTTCATGGAAGGAAAAGAGGTAATTAAAGGAGCACGTTGTGTTAAGAGACAAAGAAGAGAACATGCTGCTGCACCAAAAATAGGTGATGAAGGTAACAAGATGCCACAGCAACAAGTTGGTGAAAATTCTACAACTAACACTTCAAAGAGAAGCTCAAGATTTCGTGGTGTTAGCAGGTTAAAAAACTTGAATATACATCAAAATCTGAACCGTACAGCTTTGAATTACTTGTGCTTATTTTTCTAATCACAGTTGAACTGTAAACAGGCATAGATGGACTGGTCGATTTGAAGCTCACTTGTGGGACAAGCTTTCTTGGAACACAACACAAAAGAAGAAAGGGAAGCAAGGTAAAATTTCTTCTTTTATGTTTTCGCATTAACCCTATTAATATATTGTTGCTCATTTCATTTGTTAACAACTCTAACATTTTTTTTCTTCATGTTTATGATTCTTTCCATTTGGAATTTTGCAATTGGCTGGAATTTGATATTGGAACAAAAAGTTTACCTTGGTGAGTATCTTATATATTGAAGACAAGATTTTGATATATTCATTCTCTTAGCTAAGTATAAGATGAGAAGTTAATTATATGATTCAAATATTGTAGGGGCTTATGATGAAGAAGAATCTGCTGCAAGAGCATATGATTTAGCTGCACTTAAGTATTGGGGAACATCAACTTTCACTAATTTTCCAGTATGAAGATATTAAGTTAATTACTAGCTATGAATAATGGATTCAGATTGACTGCAATCAACAATCTCAAGCATTCACGTAGTCAGTATATTAGTGGTTGTTTGATCAATCCAAATCGGACGGTTCAGATTTCGATGCATATTCAAGTTTTTTAAAATTCAAAATATCAAACTTATAATCTTGATCGTCCGATCTCGAGCAAACGACCATCAATATATTGACTACGTGAATGCATGAGATTGTGACCGTTGGCAATCCAAATCCATGAAATACTAATATATAATTTGTGTGGTCTAGATGTAGATGATTGATTCATTTAATACTCTTTAAAATTTCAACAGATATCAGATTATGAGAAAGAGATAGAGATAATGAATACTATGACCAAAGAGGAGTACTTGGCCACATTAAGAAGGTAAATACTAAGGGTGTGTTTGGATGGAGGGTTTAGGAGGGGAAGGGAGGGGAGGGTTTACTTTTCATTTTTAAATTACGGACATTAGGAAATGTTTTTTTTAAAAAGTTAACATATTAACATGATAAACGATCATATAATACTTCAATCCCACTTAATTTATTTTAGAAAAACATGTTATATAGTCCGTGATATATAAAAGAAAAGCAAACTCTCCCCTTCCTTCCCCTCCTAAAGCCTCAATCCAAACACACCCTAAATAATAATTTATTAATATATGTTTGTGTGCATGCTGCCATAGTATAAAATTGATACTCCCTACCATGAGTAAATGACATTTTTATAAAATTGATTTTACAGAAAGAGCAGTGGATTTTCAAGAGGTGTCTCAAAGTATAGAGGTGTTGCAAGGTAATAAATTCTCCTAATATACTCTTAATAATTGGCTTATCAATTGTTTGTGATCAACATAAATCACTAATACTTGATGAATAAATATTTTTCAGGCACCATCATAATGGTAGATGGGAAGCAAGGATAGGGAGAGTTTTTGGAAACAAATATCTCTACCTTGGAACCTATAGTAAGTTAAATTTCAAAATGCCATCATGGTATGACTAAAATAAAGATATAGCTATCTTTCATTAAAATCTCAATAACATATCTTATTATTTACCAATATAGGTACACAAGAAGAAGCTGCACGTGCTTATGATATAGCAGCAATTGAGTACAGAGGAATTCATGCTGTGACCAATTTTGAATTGAGTAGCTACATAAAATGGTTAAAGCCAGAAACTACTACAGAAGCAAAACACGAATCACAAATATTACAAAAAGAGTTTCAGAATGTGACATCCCCAAATAACTCTACTCTATTACAAGAGTCAAAGTTGTTAGCACTTCAAAAGAGCTTTTTCATTCCAAATGACCTGAGTTCAACTGAAAAGCAAGAATCATCATTTGAAAACAAAAACTACCATTGCTTGAGCAACAAGTCAACTTCTCCGACTGCACTTAGTCTTCTCCTTCGCTCTTCGTTGTTTAGAGAATTACTTGAAAAGAATTCAAATGTATCTGAGGATGAAGTTACAAAAGAGCAACAACAAATA